>Ga0209382_10000226_pt1 | contig 91756 bp, 91 predicted proteins | sample SoiMetdeltSBSDD5_FD_187599 | JGI IMG/M metagenome (GOLD analysis project Ga0209382, IMG submission 187599) | Bulk soil microbial communities from a Populus tree surrounding site in Tennessee, USA - Soil MetaG P. deltoides SBSDD5 (SPAdes) (version 2) | ecosystem: Environmental > Terrestrial >...
GGAACGTCCCGGTCAGGTTCACCGTGAGCTGACGATTCCAGCGCTCGAGTGGCATCTCGAGCACCCCCATGCCGCCGAGCACGCCCGCGTTGTTGATGAGCACGTCGATGCGTCCGTAGGTGTCGCACACGCGCGCCACCATCGTCTGCACGTGCGCCTCGTCGGTGACGTCGCACGTGAGGCCGACCGCCTGGCCGCCGCGCTGCGTGATCCAGTCGGCGCACTGGATGGCGTTGTCGGCAGCGACGTCCACGCAGACGACCGCGGCGCCCTCCTCGGCCAGCCCCAGTGCGATGCCGCCGCCGATGTTCGGACTGGTGCCGGTGACGATCGCGATCTTCCCCGCGAGCTTCACGCCGGCCGCGCGCCCGCCTTCGCCCGCTGTTCTTCCTGCCGGAAGCGTACGGACACGCGGCTGAGCGGCACCGCGTCGGCCGCGAGACCGTCGGGGTTGCGGTACTCGAACGGCGCGTCTCGGCCCCCATAGTGCTTCGTGACGACGAGACGGCGCCACTGGATGACCTCGGCATCGGTCGACGACAGCTTCTCCGGCGCGTCGTAGCGCTGGTTCAGCATGACGCGCTCGTCCTGACGCGAGAAGTTGTACTCGATGATCCAGCGATGCAGCATGAAATACAGCGCTCGCTGCCACAACCGCGCCACCGCGTTCGCGGGCCGCAGATAGTGGTAATACCAGACGCGTGTGACGTTCGGCTCGACGGGCACACACATGCGCGTGTAGAGATCGTAGGCGAACTCCGCGCGGAACATGCCCGGCAGGTGGTGGCCGCCGCACCAGCGCGCGGAGCGCGGCGGCGGGATGTGGCGTCGCGCGCGCTCGACGAGCGGCCGGAACAGCCAGGTCCAGTACCGACGGCGATTGCTCTTCGGCCATCGCCAGCCGTTGGCGTACACGTCCTGCGTCGGGCTGCGACGCACGTAATTGCTCTCGGCCACGTCGCCGCCGAAGCCGTTGCCCACGAAGATCGGATGCTCGCCCTGCGCGCCGCGCGCGATGAAGCCGGCGCGCGCGACGACGAGCGCGTTGCGGTGCACGTAGTTCACGTGCGAGTCCATCGAGTTCTCGAGCGCGACCTCCCAGTTGCATCGCCAGGTGACCTGGCCGGTCAGGATCAGCGCCTGATCGTCGAAGAACTCCTCGGGCACGTCCTCCTCGATCGGCGCCGGATCGCCATCGCCGATCCACACGAACACAACGCCCTTGAGCGTGCGTGTCGGAGAGGCCTTCGCTTCGGTCCCCGGCTTGCCGCACACGCCGGAGTCGGGCCCCTCGGACAGCACGGCGACGTTCTTGCCGCCCTCGTCGAAGACCCACCCGTGATACGGGCACGCCACGGTGCCACGGTAGTGGCAGTCGCCTTCGCTGAGGCGCGCGCCGCGGTGTGGGCACACATCCTGGATCGCCACCACATCGCCGTTGGTCCCGCGGAAGAAGCACAGGTCGTCGCCGAGCATCGAGACCTTTACGGGCTTCCGCCACCCGACGCGGCGTGCCGCGATCGCGGGATACCAATAGTTGCGAAGCCCGAGCGTCGGGATCAGCGGCCGGATGTCGCCGCTCAGCTTCGGGACGGCGCCATTCGCGGCGGGCGCGCTCACGGCTTGAACACCGCGAAGCACTTGCTGGAGTTGAACGTCCACGTCTCGACGAACTCGCACTCGTCCGGCTTGCGCCCGAGCGCCTCCATGGCGCCCGCCAGCATGTACCAGTTGAGCATCTCCTGCTGCCCCGAGGCCTCGATCGCGTCGAGCGGCGTCGCGCGCCACGTCGCGTAGTCGCCGACGCGCAGCGCCTCATAGAGCCGGCGGTCCGCCTCGATGTCGGGATAGAGCTGGTAGTGCTTGTCGGTCAGGAACGCGTGCGACCAGCTCGACGACGCGATCAGCGCGGTACGCCACGGGCTCTCACGCATCGCCCGCGCGGTCGCGGCACCGACCTGCATGCAGCGCATGGGCGAAGGCGACGGCGGATCGAGATCGGCCTCGGGAACCGGCCGCGTCAGGTTGCTACGATAACCACGCTGCGCGATGACGCGGCGGCCGTAACAGTTCACCTGGAAGGCGACGACGGGGTACGGAAAGCCGACGCGGTCGTAGTCCAGGAACATGATCGTATTCAGAAAGGCGTGCGCCAGCCCCGCGTGATGGAGCGGCCGGTACGCATAGGCCATGTCGACGCCGTCGTCGAGCAGCCGTCGCGCGAGGTACTTGCCGGCCTCGCGGTGGCCCGGGATGCGGAAGACGGTCTCCGGACCCTCGCCCCAGATATTCGGCGTCTCGATATCGCGCTTGCGATGTCGCGCCTCGACCTCGTCGTAGGCGAGCACGCAAAACGGTGGGATCACATCGTCGGTGAAGTTCTCATACTGGTCGTCGCCCCAGATGACGACGACGTCCGGCTGGAAATCGTCGAGCATCGCCCGCGCGTGGCGGAAGTGGCGCACCAGCGTTGCGCGGTGCGCGGCGGCCGAGGCGGTGCCGCCGTCGTCGCCGTACTCGCGCCGCATCGGCGGCGGCCAGTTGGCCGGATCGCGATAGCGCTCCGGCAGCCCGGGATCGCGCAGGATCGTGCGCAGGATCCCGGCCATGTTTTCGTCTCGACCCACGAGCGGCGGGTAGTGCGTCAGACCGAGACCGAGTATTTCGCCCACGTCCGGGTCCTCCTCGCGTGCAAGGGTATCAGAGGAGCGGCCGTCAGAGGATCGGCCACACGTTGGACGGCGCCTTCGGAAAGAGGGCTTGCAGCAGCGCCCGCGGCTCCTGTCCGCGGGTCAGGCAGTCGGGGAATGCCGCCTCCAGCTCGTCGAGCGACCGATAGCCGAACAGCACTTTCAGAAATGTCAGATCGGGAAACGCCGCCGACGGCCGCCGATCGTCGAGCGACGGCAGACCGAAGTCCAGGCCGATCGCCGTACGCGGCGGCGCCCACGGCTCCGCGGTTTTGACACGGCCTTCGGCAAGCACCAGGCGCACTCCGCTCCGATAGAAGCTGAGCCGCAGCTCGCCCGTGTGTCCGACGAACGCCGAGTCCGCCAGCCGCCGCTCGAGCACCGGCGCGATGTGACGGATGAAATCAGCGACCTTCGGCACCCGCAGATAGTAGGCATACGGGCGCCGCGTGGTGGAAAACTGCACGGCGCTCGCGAATGGATGCGCGCTTCCGAGCATCCAGCCGTCGATGAAGCCGAGCTCGGTCTTCGTCTCGCGTGCATACGTCTCGGCCGTCTCGCACAGGTAGGCGAGCACGGGATACGCGATCGCGCGCCACGACACGCCCGGTCGGACTTCGATGTTGCGCACGGTCAGTCCCGGCCCCCAGAGACGACTGACATGCTCGACATAACCGGCGGGCTCGCCCGTTTGGCTTTCGATGATCCGTACTTCATCGTGCATGGCGCTGCCGACGGTGCGGCCGCCGATGATGTAGCGCCACGCGGTCTCGTCGCGCGGCGCAGTCACCAGATATCGCCGGGCACCGTACGCGCTCGTCGCGGCGAGAAACGGCGTGTCGGCGTCCGTGGCGGCACGAAGACGGAACGGCGGACGCTCTTGCCTCACGCCTGCGGCGAGACCCGCGGTGTAGAGTCGCGGCCCGCCGCCGAGCTCCAGCGCCATCTCGTATCCGAACTGCCGGTAGAACCACGGGATGCCGTTGATGGCCAGCAGCTGATGACCGCGCTCGGCGCTCCACGCGTGGGCCACGTCGAACATGGCGCGCACGAGGCCGTGGCCGCGCCGTTCCGCGCGCGTGCCGACGATTTCCGGCTGGCCGACCGAGATCGTCACGCCGCCGTACGTCCATGAATGCGACAGCAGGACCATCGACGAGACGATCGACTTCGCTCGCGGGTCCTCGACGAGCAGCGCGCTGTCGGCCCGGAAGGTCGGATGGCGGCCGCTGATCAGGTCTCTCGTCCAGATGGCCATCCACGGAGCAGGATCGCGACCGTCCTGGCCGCGCAGCACGTCCGCGTTGAACTCGCCGAGCCGCTCGGCGTCGGCCTCGGTCGCGCGCCGCATGACGAGACCATCGCCGAGATCGCGCAGCATGATCTCGGCAGGGTAGAGCCGCGCCCCGTCACCGTCAACCGGCCCGCGTGCTACCTGTAGTGAGTACGTGATTTGACCGCCGCCGAGTGAACCGTGAAATGACCGCTCCAGCCGCGCGGCGTGGAAGGAATGGCTACCGGGGAGGTGGCCATGGCCTACGCGCCCGGCGCCGTGGAGCGCGCTATGAAGGTGCAAGAGGTCATTGTTCAGGCGATCGCGGGCAAACTCACGTGGATCCACGCCGCCGAGATTCTCGGCTGTAGTGCCCGGACGATCCGGCGCTATCGTTGGCGTCTCGAGCGCGACGGCTACGACGGGCTGTTCGATCGCCGTCGGCGCCTGCCGTCGCCGAAGCGGGCGCCGCTCGCGGAGCTGCAGCGGGTCCTCGCGCTGTACCGCGACCGTTATCGGGACTTCAACGTTCGGCATTTTCACCAACTCGCCCGCCGCAAGCATGGCGTGCGTTTCTGCTATGCCTTCGTCAAGAAGGCGCTGCAGAGCGCGGGCCTGGTGCCCAAACACCGGCCCCGCGGCCGGCACCGTCGTCGCCGCGAGCCGCGCGCGTGCTTCGGCGAGCTCCTGCACCTGGACGGCAGCCGACATCGCTGGCTCGCCCTGCGGCCCGAGCAGTGGTTCACGCTCATCGTCGTCGTCGACGACGCGACCAAGCAGATCCTGCACGCCGAACTGTGGGAGGGCGGCGAGAGCGTTACCGCGATTATGACCGCGCTGTGCGCCGTCGTGCAGACGTACGGCGTGCCGATGGCCCTCTACACCGATCGCGCCCATTGGGCCGCCCACACCCCCACGGCGGGCGGCGCGCCCGATCGGCGGCGCCTCACCCAGGTCGGCCGGGCCCTGGCGCGGCTGGGGATCGAACACATCCTGGCCTTCTCGCCAGCGGCCCGCGGCCGCAGTGAACGGGTCAATCGCACGCTGCAGGATCGCCTCGTCAATGAATGGCGCGTCGCCGGGATTGCCAGCGTCGCCGCGGCCAACCGTTATCTGCGCGACCACTTCCTGCCCGCCTTCAATGCCGAGTTCGGGCGGACGCCGGCGGATCCCGCCTCGGCGTTCGTCCCGGCGCGCGGCGTCGATCTCGCGCACATTCTCTGCATCGAAGAAGACCGCGTCGTCGGCCGCGACAATGTCGTCACGACCGAACGTGTCGCGCTCCAGCTCGCCAAGCAGCCCGGCCGCCGCACCTGTGCGGGGCTGCACGTGCTGGTGCGCCGGCATCTCAACGGCCAGCATTCCGTCTGGTATGGTGCGCGTTGCCTCGGGCGCTACGACCGGCACGGCCGGCCAGTGGCCGCCTGAATGTCATTAACCTGAGCGGTCAGATCACGGTGTCAAACAGTTGTGGTCAGATCACGAATCAACAACACCGGCCCGCGTGCTACCGTGGCGAGCATGAGCCGTCACGCCGGGCCGCCGCGCGCGGGCGATGAGCCGACGATTCCGGAGCCGACCTATGCCGAGCGCGCGCGCACGCTCGCGTACCTCGGTCACACGGGGACGCTGGCGACGCTATCACGCAGGCATCCGGGTCATCCGTTCGCCTCGGTGATGCCGTACGCGCTCGACGACGCGGGTCGGCCGCTGCTCCTGATCAGCGCGATGGCGATGCACACGCAGAACCTCGAAGCCGATCCGCGCGCCAGCCTGCTCGTGACGCAGCCGGCCTGGGACGGTGATCCGCTGGCGGCCGCACGTCTCACGCTGATGGGCGACGTCCGCCGGGTGCCGGACACGGACACCGCGGCGGCGCGTGACCGATATCTGGCGCGCCACGCGCGCGCCCGCTACTGGGTCGATTTCGAGGACTTCGGATTCTGGCGGCTCGCGATCACCGATCTCTACTTCGTCGGCGGCTTCGCAGCGATGGACTGGGTGACGGCCGCCGACTATGCCGCGGCCAGGCCCGATCCGCTCGCCGACGCCGGCCCCGGCATCGTGGAGCACATGAACCGCGACCACGCCGACGCGCTCATCGCGTACGCGCGCCACTTCGCCGGTGAGTCGGCCGATGAGGCCACGATGGTGGCCGTCGATCGTCTCGGCTTCAAGCTGCGCCTGCGCAGCGGCGAGCGGCTCTCGAGTGTGCGGATCGCCTTTCCGCGCGAGGTTTCCACCGCCGCGCAGAGCCGCGACGTGCTCATCGCGATGCTGAAAGAGGCGCGCGCCGGACGCTGAGCGTCAGGTGGCCGGCGCGTTGCTGGTGCGCGGGCGTCGCGCGAGCTGCATGAGCGATCCGGCGTGCAGCCAGAATGCGAACGGCACGAGGAATCCGGGAAGCCAGATGTAGGGAAAGGTCCCGAGGAAGGCCGTCGACGGCTCCGTGACGAAGGCGCGGAATGGCGTGGGCAGCGCCAGCTGCGCGTGGATGACGACGTTGGCCAGGATCACGATGCCGGCCACGTTCCACGCGCTCGCCACCCAGGCGGGCCATGCGCGGCGCTCGACCACCATCCAGCCTACCGGGATCGCGGTGAGCCCGACCAGGATGTCGATGTTGCGCCCTTCGAAGGTCATGAGCTGCGGCGCACGGCCTTGCACGGACAGCGCCCACAGGATGATCTCCATCAGGATGCGGAACGACTGCAGGTAGACCAGCCGTTCGGGCGGCGTCACCGCGAGGAAATGGCGGGTGCCGTGTGTCGGCAGCATGAGCAATCCAACGGTCAGCGGCAGCAGACCAGCCAGCGCGAGTCGCGGCGGCATGCTCTCGAAGTCCAGGAAGTAGCCCTGGCCAGCGAGCACGGCGAGCACGCCGAGCCAGATGGCGAGCCCGACACCGACGCGCGCCCGCCGCCACACCAGAATTGCCGCCAGGGCCAGCACCTGTGCAATGAAAACGAGATCGACGACGAGCGTCACACGAGCGATCGTACCACGCGCTTCGCGCGGCTTCCGGTGGCAACATGGCCACATGTCGGCCGTCCGCCATCATGATGTCGCCGCGCCGCGGGCTCCGTTCGTCGCGTTGTCGGCGCTGTGGCTGGTGCTCACGGGGACGCTGTGCAATCTCCGCTGCACGCACTGTCTGAACGCCAGCGGGCCGGACGAGCCCTGGCTCGCTCCGCTCGACGGCGCCGCCGCGCGCCGCGCGATCGCCGACGCCGAGCGCCTCGGCGTGCGCGAGATTTATCTCACCGGCGGCGAGCCCTTCCTGCATCGTGAGATCGTGCCGTTGCTCGAGCGTTGCCTGGCCACGGCAGCGACCACGGTGTTGACGAACGGCACGGTGATGACCGATGCGCTGGCGGACGCGCTGGCCACGCTCGCACGCGCGTCGCGCTACTCGCTCGAGGTTCGGGTCAGCCTCGACGCGCCTGATGCCGAGGCCAACGATCGTGTCCGCGGCGCGGGCACGTGGCAGCGCGCCGTGCGCACGATTCGAGTGCTCGACGCCCGCGGGCTGCTGCCGATCGTGACCGCCACCGACATCGTCGGCGCGCCCGACACGTACGATCGCTTTCGCGCGCTGTTGACCGGCCTCGGGATCGCGAAGCCGCGCGTGAAGATCCTGCCGGTGTTTCCGGTGGGCCGCGCCATGGCCGCGTCCGACTCGCGACTGTCCGACGCCGATCTCGAAGGATTCGATCGGACGACACTGCAATGCGCCGAGACGCGCGCCGTCGCCGCCGACGGCGTCTACGCGTGCCCGATCCTGGCCGGGCTCCCGGAGGCGCGCCTGTCGAACGGGGATCTCGCGGCGGCGCTGCGACCGGCGCCGCTCTATCACGCGGCGTGCGTGACGTGTCACCGCACCGGCGCGACGTGCCGGAACGCATGAGCGAGCACCGGAGGATCGCCGTGCTCGGCGGCGTCTACGCGAACGCCGAGGCGCTCGCGGCGGTGCTCGCCGACGCCCGGCGTCACGACGCCGAGGCGGTCTTCTGCCTCGGCGACCTCGGCGGCTTCGGGCCCCACCCCGATCGCGTCTTTCCCCTGCTGCGCGATCACCACGTGCGTGTCGTCCGCGGCAACTACGACGAGGCGGTGGCGGTGGGCGCCGCCGATTGCAATTGCGGCTACACCGATCCGCGCGATAACCACTACGCGCGCGTCAGCTACACCTACACGGTGGCGCACACATCCGCCGCCAACCGCGCGTGGCTCGCGACCCTGCCGGGGCAGCGGCGCATACGGCTCGGCGCGCATCGCGTCCTCATGTGTCACGGCTCGCCGCGGCGGATCAACGAGTTTCTCTGGGAGTCGACGACGCCGGATGGCTTGCTGCGTCGGCTGCTGACCGACCACGAGACCGACGTGCTGCTGTGCACGCACACGGGGATCAAGTGGCGCCGTGTGCTCGACGGCGGCGCCGCGCATGCGGTCAACGTCGGCGTCGTCGGCCGTCCCGAGAACGACGGCACGCCGCGAGTCTGGTACGCGCTGCTCACCGCCGAACCCGATCTCGACGTGCAGTTCGTCCCCGTGGCGTACGACCACGAGGTCACGGCGCGTGCGATAGAGATCGAGGGCCTGCCGCCGGAGTTTGCCGAGACGCTGCGCACCGGGTGGTGGACGACGTGCCTGGAGAACCTGCCCTCACGCGAGCGCGCGCGCGGTCGTTTCTGAGCGCGGCTCGCTTGACAGTCGCAACGCCCGCCCGTACGGTACGCGACACATTCAGGCCGTACGGCACGCGAACCATTCGAAGGAGGCCGCCATGATCCGCGTCTCCGTCATGTATCCGACCACCGAGGGCAAGAAGTTCGACTACGACTACTACGCGAACAAGCACATGAAGGGCCTCGTGCAGCAGCGCTGGGGCGGCATGGGGCTTGTGAAAGTCGAGGTCGATCGCGGCATCGCGGGCGGCGCGCCCGGCTCGCCGGCGCCGTATGCCGCCGTCGGGCAGGTGTACTTCCGCTCGCTCGAGGATTTCCAGAAGGCCTCGAAGGCGCATGGCAAGGAGCTCTTCGCAGACGTGCCGAATTTCACCGACATCACGCCGCGGGTGCAGATCGCGGAGATCATCCTGTCGTGACCGCGTCGGCGTACGACGTCATCGTCGTCGGGGGCGGCAACGCGGCGATGTGCGCGGCGCTCTCCGCGCGCGAGCACGGCGCGCGCGTCCTCGTCCTCGAGAAGGCGCCGGAGGCGTGGCGCGGCGGCAACGGCTTCTTCACCGCCGGCGGCTTCCGCTTCGCCTTCAAGAGCTTCGACGAGGTCTGCGCCCTTGTCGGTGACCTCTCCGACGAGGAGAAGGCGTCGATGGACGTGCCGATCTACACCGAGGACAACTACTACGACGACCTGATGCGCGTGACCGAGGACCTCGCCGACGCCGACATGGCGCTCACGCTGGTGCGCGAGTCGCAGCCCACGATGCGATGGATGAAGGCGCAGGGCATCCGCTGGATCCCGATGTTCGGGCGTCAGGCCTTCAAGGTCGGCGGCAAGTTCGCGTTTTTCGGCAACCTCGTCCTCGAGGCCGTCGGCGGCGGCCCCGGCCTGATCGACATGCACTACGAATCCGCGAAGAAAAAGGGGATCGACGTCCGCTTCGAGGCCAAGGCGCACCGCCTGCTCACCGACGCGCGGGGCGCGGTGACCGGTCTCGAGATCCGCACACCGGACGGCTCGAGCGAGTCGATCGCCGCTCGCGCGGTGGTGCTCGCCTCCGGCGGCTTCGAGGCCAACGTCGAGATGCGCACGCGCTACCTCGGCCCCAACTGGGATCTCGCGCGCGTGCGCGGCACGCCGTACAACACGGGCGACGGCATCCGCATGGCGCTCGATATCGGCGCCCAGGCGTGGGGGCACTGGAGCGGCTGCCACGCCGTGCAGTGGGATTACAACGCGCCCTGGCACGGCGACCGCAAGGTCGGCGACAACTTCCAGAAGCATTCCTATCCGGTCGGCATCATCGTCAACGTCGAGGGGCAGCGCTTCGTCGACGAGGGCGCCGACATGCGGAACTACACCTATGTGAAGTACGGCCGCGAGGTCATCAAGCAGCCGCGTCGGGCGGCGTTCCAGATCTTCGATCAGAAGGTCGTGGATCTGCTCCGCGAGGAGTATCGGATCCGCGAGGTCACGAAGGCGGAGGCGAACACGCTCGAAGAGCTCGCGCGCAAGCTGGAGATCGACGTGGAGGGCTTCGTGCGCACCGTGCGCGAGTTCAACGCCGCCGTGCAGCCGGGGACGTTCAACCCCGCCATCAAGGACGGCAAGGGCACGCGCGGGATCAAGCCGCCGAAGTCCAACTGGGCGCAGCCGCTGGACACGCCGCCCTACGTCGGCTACGCCGTAACAACGGGCATCACCTTCACGTTCGGGGGTCTGCACATCACCACCGAAGGCCACGTGCTCAACGGCGAAGGCCGCGCCATTCCCGGACTGTACGCGGCGGGGGAGCTGGTGGGCGGTCTGTTCTACAACAACTACCCCGGCGGCGCCGGCCTCATGGCGGGCGCCGTCTTCGGCCGCATCGCCGGGCGATCGGCGGCCGCGGCGGCGAAGGGCTGAGTCAGCGCCGGCCGACCACGACGAAGAATGATCCGAATTCCACCGGCTCGAGCGTGGCGGGAAACTCGCCCGGCTTGTAGCGGCCGGGGATCTTGACCAGCCGGAAGTCCGGCTCCTTGCCGAAGCGCGCGATCAGCTCCGCTTCCGTGAACACGCGACAGTGATCGGCGTAGCCGTGGATGGGCGCGTACTCGGGCAGCGGGCCGATGGCGCGGAACTCGTGCATCGGCACGACGAAGCAGAACCGGCCGCCGCGGCGGATCACGCTCATGATGGATGCGATGGTCGCATCCACGTCGCGCACGTGCTCGAGGACGGCGAAAGAATATGCGAGATCGAACGACGCCGGCGGAAACGCCAGATGCACTTCCTCCGCGAGGCCCTGGCGGAATCCTGCATTGGGATAGCGGTTCAGCTGGCGCGCCAGTCGCACATTGGCCGGTGAGGCTTCCACACCCTCCACGCGTGCAGTCGGATGCCGCGCGGCGACGGCCATCGCCACCCCGCCTTCGCCGCAGCCGGCGTCCAGCACACGGCGCGGCGCCACCGCGCCGATCTCGCGCTCGAGCTCGAGGAACTCCGGGTCGCGCCCGCGTCGCTCCACCATCTTGCGCGTCTTGCGCCCGAGCAGGATCCGGATGCGCTTGTCGAGCAGTTTGAGGCCCAATCGCCAGCGCAGCCGTCGGTATTGCGCGTCCTGCGCGGCCAGGTACGCCTCGCGGCTGCCGAGGTGGCTGAGCCAGCCCCGGATTTTCGCGGCCTGCTCGGCATAGCGGGAATCGGGATGCGCGGCGTGCGCCGCCTGCACGAGCCCCAGGGCCCCGCCGATGTTCTCGCGAAAGAGCTGCAGGCGGACGGCCTGCAGCGTGGCCTCGACGTCGCGCGGATCGGTGCCTTCACTCACCCCGGCGCCGATCCTATCAGTCGAACGGCGAGACGTGGAGTGCGGAGTGCGCGGCGTCGAGGAACCATTCGGGCAGCAGCGGGCGGTTGTGCTGCAGGAAGCGCTCGAACTGCGCGTCGAGCACGTAGGTCACGCCGTGATCGTCGGCGTGGCGGCACGAGCGGCCATAGGCCTGGACGAGCGCCTTCGCCGTCTCCACGGCGTACCAGCGCGGGTCGCGCGCGCGCCGGGCCGCGGTCCACGGGTCGCCGAGGTCGGGGTAGGGCATCTTGGTGATGATCTGAAACCGCAGAAAATCGTCGGGCAGATCGACGCCCTCGCGGAGCGATGGCGAGACGAGTACGGTCGCAAGCGCCGAGGTGCGATGACGCTCGAGCGCGGTCGCCTTGGCGTCCGAGGACTCGACGAAAATGAGTCGGCGCGCCTCGAGCGGCGCCCGCCGCGCGAGGTCGGCCATGAGGCGCCGCGCCACCGCGTAGGAGGCGACGTGGATCAACCCCTTGTCGCGCGCGTGCGCGGCGAGGATCGCGACGATCTCGGCGAAGAGCGTCGGCTCCAGCGCGGCAAGGCTCGCGCGCGAGAGCGCGCCCACGGGCCGGTAGACGATCGGCCGCTGCGCGAGCGGGAACGGCGACGAAGTGGCGAAGACGCGCACGTCCTCCGCCTCGAAGCCCAACGTTTCCGCAACGACGGCTGCCGGGCCGAGATACGCCGAGAGCAACACCGTGATCTCGGCGCACTCGCGCAGCAGCTCGCGCGCCTCGCCCGTGACGTCCAGCGGCGTGAGCTCGAATGTCGCGTCGAGCTCGGGCCCGTAGCGCACCACCCATTCCTTGTCGGGGGCGTCGACGAACGCGCGCATACGCGCGAGCGCGCCCCCCAGGGCATCGTGGCGCTCCAACAGCATCACCTCTTCGCGCGATGGCGGCATCCGCAACAAGGCGTCGGGCTCGAGGTCGGGCGGACGGACCGCCTCCAGGGAACGCGCGATCGTTTCCAGCTCGGCCTCGAGCCGCTCGAGGTGCGGCGCCAGCAGCGGCCGGTATTCGTCGGCGACAGCGAGACGCGGCAGCGTGCCGCCGAACCACTCCTTCATCTCGGCGGCGGTGAAGCGCACCGCATAGACGTTGACGAGCTGGCTCTCGACGTTGTGCGCCTCGTCGATGATCAGCAGCCGTCGTCGAGGCAGCTGCTCGGCGTGCCAGTGGCGTAGCGTCGCGAAGTACCAGGTGTTGGCGCAGAAGGCGGGCCCGGCGAGCGCGGCCGCCTTGGCGCGCGCGTAGGGGCACTGGCACAGTGGACCCCGCGGCCGGCGACACATGCCGAGCGACGTCGGCACGCGAGCGTCCGCGTAACGCTCGCACACGTAGTTGTCGCGGCCCTTGACGACTTGGACGACGTCCCCGAACTCGCGCTCGTACTGATCCTGAAGCAGCTTCTGCGAGGTGAGCAGGTAGGCATCACCGCTCCACCGCGCCAGCGTGACGGCGAGATGGCTCTTGCCGACCCCGGGCGGCGCCTCGATGACGAACACACGCGGAGCCCTCGGCTCCGTCTCGGCCTCGGCCAGCGCGCGCTCGAGCGCATCCAGCAGGCGCGCCTGCTCGGCGCGGGGTGTGAAGCCGTCGGGGAAATGCGTGCGCAGCGCGCCGCTCACTCCTTCGCGAGCTCCTCCAGCGCTTCGCGGGCAGGCGCGCGCCGGGCGAGCGTCACGTTGAACTGCTCGACGGCGGCGCGATACTGCTCCAGCGTCTTCCGGTCGCGCTCGTCGAGGAAATCGAGGCGCGCGTGCGGCATCGAGCGCACCGCGGGCCAGCGTATCATGAGGTCATGGGCCCGCCGTCGCGCCCGCGTCCCGTATTGCAGTTTTCCGCCGGCGGCCTCGTCGTCGACGAGCACGGCAACGTGCTGCTGATCCGCGCCCGCGATCTCCGCAACCAGCCCGTATGGACGCTACCCAAGGGCGCGCTGAATGCGGGTGAGTCGGCCGCCGACGCGGCGCTGCGCGAGGTGCGAGAGGAGACGGGCTGGGAATGCGAGGTCGTGCGCGAGCTGGAGCCGGTCACATATTGGTTCCAGCGCGAGGGCCGCCGGATCCGCAAGAGCGTGCGGTGGTATCGCATGCGGCCGCTGCGCAAGGTCGGCGAGCACGACCACGAGGTGGACGAAGTGCTGTGGACCGACCCCGTCGATGCGCGCAGCCGCCTGCGATACGAGTCGGACCTCAAGCTGATCGACGGCTTGTAGGACGCGCTCAGGGCGCGGTAGGACGCTCAGGGCGGCGGGAACAGCCGCTCCCCGTTTTTCCAGGCGATCTGCTCGGCGACGTCACGTGGCAGCTGCTGCAGCCAGCGTTGCACGGCGGCCGTGGCCGGCCGCACGTCCTCCCAGCGCGACGTCGTCCACGTGTCGGTGCCGACCATGAACCGATCGGGGTGACGTACGAACAACGCGCGCCACTCCGGATCGAGCGTGCCGCCGGACGCGACGTCGGTACGGAGCGCCAGCTCGACCCACAGCATGGGATAGCGATCGACGAGACGACCCACCGTCGCCGGCGTCGACGACATGCCGGCGTGCGCCCAGAGGATCTTCACGCCGGGGTAGGCCGTGAGCATCTTCTCCACCGTCGTCTCATCGATGTGACACTGCAGAAAGAGGCCGCGCGCTTTCGCCAGCTCGGCGATGCGGCGCAGCGTCGGCGCCTCGACGTCATCGGCGCCGAAGTGCGACTCGCCGATCCCGCGGTAGACGTTGCGCTTGTTCAGGCGCTCCTCGACGTAGGCGGCGACCCCGGGATCGCGCGGCCACGTTCCCATGTCCTCGCGTGTGCGATACGGGCGCAGGAAGGGCACGATGCCGGCCGGTGCCTTGTCGTAGAGCATCAGCGTGCCGTCATCCGGAGTGCTCGACACGATCGCGCGGCGCACGCCCGCCTGCGCCAGGATCGACAGTACACGCTCGGGCGTGTACGTCGTCCAATCCGGGCGGCTGTAGTGGATGTGGGCGTCGAAGATCGGAAGCTGAGCGGCCGCCGGCGTCGAGCCGAGTACCAGCACCGCGACGAGTGCGGCGAGCCAGCGGCGCATCATGGCGGCGATGGTAGCACTCGTCCAGCGCGGCGGGTATAGTGCGGCGAGGATTTCAGGGAGAGACGCCATGGGCGATGTTTCCCGGCGACAGGCATTGCGAGCGCTCGGCGGCGCCGCGGCGCTGGTGGGCGCGCGGACGCCGGTGACGTGGGCGCAAGCGCGCGACCCGATCGTCGCCGGCCGCCCGCTCGTGCGCTATCCGCAGAAAACCGATCTCATCCTGCTCACGTCGCGTCCGCCGCAGCTCGAGACGCCCATGAAGTGGTTCGATCGGGCGATCACGCCGAACGAGGCATTCTTCGTCCGCTACCACGTGTTCCCCATCCCCAACGCCGTCGACCTCGCGACCTGGCGACTGCGCGTCGGCGGCCACGTCGACCGCGCCCTCGAGCTTTCCATGGATGACCTGAAGACGAAATTCCCCGCCGTCTCCGTGACGGCGGTCAACCAGTGCTCGGGCAACAGCCGCGGACGTTTCGCGCCGCGTGTGCTCGGTGGACAGTGGGGCGACGGCGCGATGGGCAACGCCGAGTGGGTCGGGTGCCGTCTCAAGGACGTGCTGGCCGCGGCCGGTGTGCGGCAGGGCGCCGTCGAGGTCACGTTCGACGGTCTCGACAAGCCCGCGTTTCCGAGCGTGCCGGATTTCGTGAAGTCGCTGGCGCTCGCCCGTGTGCTCGACGATCCGAATGTGATCATCGCCTACCAGATGAACGGCGCGCCGCTGCCCATGCTCAACGGATTTCCCGCGCGGCTCGTCGTCCCCGGCTGGTATGCGACGTACTGGGTGAAGAATCTCTCGGAGATCACCGTCGTCGACAAGCCGTTCGAGCAGTTCTGGATGAAGCCGGCGTATCGGATTCCCGACAACGCCTGCGGGTGCGTCGAGCCGGGCACCACGCCGAAGACGACCGTGCCGATCCACCGCATGACCGTGCGGTCGTTCCTCGTCACGCCCGAGCCGGGCACCCGCGTGGCCGTCGGTGCGCCCGTCACGCTCAAAGGCATCGCATTCGACGGCGGCTACGGGATCCGCGAGGTGGAAATCTCGGACGACGGCGGTCAGATGTGGCGGCGTGCCACACTGGGCCGCGATCTCGGGCCATACTCGTTCCGCGAGTGGTCGACGACGTGGACCCCCCGCGCAGACCGCTCGCGCGTCATGGTGCGCGCCTTCAACCGCATCGGCGAGTCGCAGGGCACCGAGCCTCTCTGGAATCCTGCCGGCTATCTGCGAAACGTCATCGAGTCGGTGGAATACCAGGTGAGCTGAGATGGGCCGTGCGCTGGTCAGCGTCCTCGTGCTCATGGCCGCCACCGTCACGGCCGTCCGCGCCGACGACATCACCCTGCCGCCCGATCATCCGTACGGAATGCTCAAGCCCGGAACCGGCAGCGAGGTCGCCCAGCGCAGCTGCGTGCTGTGCCACTCGACCGACTACATCGTCACGCAGCCGCCGGGCGACCAGAAGCAATGGGACGGCGTCGTGACGAAGATGATCAAGGTCTATGGCGCCCAGCTCAGCGAGGCCGACGCCAAGACCGTCGCCGAGTATCTCGCCCGGCAGTACGGCAAATAGCTATTGCGTCGCGGCCCGGAGCGCCGCCCACACCCGATGAGGCAGCAGCGGCACCCGCGTGATGTCGACGCCGCGGTCGGCCAGCGCATCCTCCACGGCATTGGCGATCGCGGCGCTCGGCGAGATGATGCCGCTCTCGCCCACGCCCTTGACGCCGAGCTCGTTGATCATCGACGGATGATCGAGCGGCTCGACGACGAGCGGCGGGATATCGCCCGCCGTCGGTAGCCCGTAGTCCATCAGCGTTCCCGTCAAGAGCTGACCCTCGGTGTCGTACACGATTTCCTCGCGGAGCGCCGTACCGATGCCCTGCGCGATGCCACCGTGAAGCTGGCCCTCGACGACCGTGGGATTGATCGCCCGCCCGCAGTCGTGCACGGCCGCGTAGCGTACGAGGCGCACGAGGCCCGTCTCCACGTCGATCTCGACGACGCACGCGTGGGCGCCGAAGGCCCACGTGACGGTTTCCGGATGGAAGAACAGGCAGGCATGCAGACCGGGCGCGCCCTCGGCGGCCAGCGCACGGCTGCGCGGCGCCCGGGCGGCGAGGGTGCCGAGCGCGACGCCGCGATCCGGCGAGCCCGCGACGTGCGCTCGACCGTCGCTGAGAACGACGTCGGCCGGCGCGCACTCGAGAATTTCGCCGGCGGCGATGCGCGCGCGCCGCGATACCTCGCGCGCCGAGCGCGCCACGGCAGGGCCGGCGTTGGCGGCGACGCGACTGGCAATGGTGCCGTGACCGAAGCCGATCAGCGCGGTATCGCCTCCCAGCACGACGACGCGCTCGACCGGCACACCCAGCTCACCCGCGCAGACCTGCGCGAGCGTCGTCTCGTGCGCCTGGCCCTGCGAGGCCACGCCGACGGCCACGAACACGGTGCCGTCGGGATCGACACGCACGTCGGCGCCCTCGAACGGCCCGATGCCGGTGCCTTCCACATAGGCCGAGAGACCGATGCCGAGCGGTCGGACGGTGCCGCGGCGTCGATCGCGCTCGGCACGCCATCCGTCGTAGTCCAGGAGCGCCAACGCGCGGTCGAACGCGGCGACGTAGTCCGCGGGGTCGTAGGTGATGGCGACACCGTCGCGGTAACGATGGCCGGGCGTGTACGGCATCGCCTCTTTGCGGATCAGGTTGTGGCGGCGCAGGTCCGCGGGATCGAGACCGAGGCGTCGCGCCGCGCGGTCGAGGAGGCGATCGATGACGAACGCGGCCTCCGGGCGCCCGGCGCCGCGATACGCGCCCATGAACGTCTTGTGCGTCACGACGTTCACGCACTCGCCGGCGAAGTGCGGCACGCGATACGGTCCCACGAGATGGTTGATCGTGTTGAGCGCGATCACGTCGCCCAGCGTCGGATACGCGCCGTGGTCACGCGTGAAGCGTGTCTCGACGGCGGTGAGGCTGCCGTCACGCCGGACACCGAGCCGCGCGCGATGGCGCTGATCACGATCCGGCGCGGCCGTCTGAAAGTGCTCCCGCCGTGTCTCGATCCACTTCACCGGCCGGCCAAGCCGGCGCGCAACGACGGCGATCAGCACCTCCTCGGCATACGCGTGGCCCTTGATGCCGAAGCCACCGCCGACGTCCGGGGCGAGCACGCGCACGCGCGATTCGCCCAGGCCGAGCGCCCGCGCGATGGCCGCGCGCACCGCGTACGGTACCTGCGTCGAGGACCATACGGTAAAGAGGCCGTCGGCCGTGGCGGGATGCGCGACGACGCCGCGCGGCTCGATCGGCACGCCGGCGATGCGTGGAAAGTCGAGCGTTGCCTCCACGACCACATCCGCGTCGGCGAAGCCGCGCGCGACGTCGCCGACCGCGCTCGTCGCGATGCCCGCGACGTTATCGGGCCAGTCGTCGAACACGCGCGGCGCCGCCGGTGCGATCGCGCGCTCGACGCTCGCGACCGCGGGCCGCGGCTCCCACGTGACGCGCAACGCCTCGGCGCCATCCGCTGCGCGATACGGATCGTCGGCGACGACCACGGCCACCGCTTCGCCGACGTGGCGCGCGACCGCATCAGCGATGGCCGGGTGTCGATACGCGCGCATCGCCGGGGACGGCACGAGGGGCGGCACACCGGCCGCGCATTCCGGCAGATCGCGCGCGACGAGCACGGCCACGACGCCGGGCCGTTGCAGCGCTCGGCGGCGGTCGATCTCGCGAATGGTCGCGTGCGCATGGGGGCTGCGCACGATCGCGGCATGCAGCAGCCCCTCGATGTGGATGTCGTCCACATACCGCCCGCGGCCGGTGAGGAGACGGTGATCTTCTTTGCGGAGCACGCGCGCGCCGATGGTGGTGGTCACGGGCGTGTGGCAGTATAAGGCCTCGTTTCGAGCGCGCGCGACGCACGAAAGGAGTCACGCATGGGCTACGAGCCTGTCGAGGGCTGGGGCACGCTGCCACAGGGGTGGAGCTTCGTCGAGGCGACGGCCGTCGCCGTCGACGAGGACGACAACGTCTGGGTCTTCAATCGCGGCGCGCATCCGGTCATCGTGTTCGACCGCAACGGCGCGTTCAAACGCTCGTGGGGCGAAGGCCTCATTCGTCGCGCGCATGGCATCACCATCGGACCCGACGGGACGATCTGGCTGACGGATGACTTGCACCACACAGTCCGTCAGTTCACGTCCGAGGGAAAACTGCTGCTCACGCTCGGCGATCCCGACAACCCCTCGAGCGCCCACGGCGGCAAGCCGTTCAACCGCCCGACGCATGTGGCGATCTCCCCGCGCACCGGCGACATTTACGTGTCGGACGGCTACGGCAACTCGCGCGTGCACAAGTACGACCCCAAGGGTCGGCGGCTCCACTCGTGGGGCGAGCCCGGGACCGACCCCGGCTGCTTCAACATTCCGCACAACATCGCGACCGATGCCGGCGGACGCGTGTACGTGGCCGACCGGGAGAATTCTCGCGTGCAGGTCTTCGATCCCGATGGCCGCTACCTTGGCCAGTTCAACAATTTGCACCGCCCGTGCGGCCTCGCCGCCTCCGCGCGGCTCGGAGACCTGTTCTTCGTCGGCGAGCTGCCCACACACCTGGCGGTGAACAAGGCGGTGCCGAACATCGGCGCGCGCGTCAGTGTGCTGACTATCAAGGGCGACCTCGTCGAGCGGATCGGCGGGCCGTTCGCCGGCGAGAAGCCGGGGGAGTTCGTCGCGCCGCACGCGTGCGCCGTGGACTCTCACGGCGATCTCTACGTCGCAGAGGTGTCCTGGACCGCGGTCGGCAGTCTCGAAAACCCGCCCCGCGAGATCCGCTCGCTGCAGAAGTTCAGGAGGACATGACTCGCGCCATGCGGACATGACGCTCGACGATGCGGCGCTCGCCGCGGCCGTGACGCGGCTCTCAGGCTGGGGTCGGGCCGGACGCGCAATCGAGAAGACCTACCGCTTCGCCGACTTCCGCGCCGCCCTCGCGTTCGTCAATCGCGTCGGCGAGCTGGCGGAGCGCCAGCAGCACCACCCGGACATCGCGATCCACTACTCGGAGGTGACGCTCACGCTCTGGAGCCACGATGTCGGCGGCGTCACCATGCGCGACGTGAAATTGGCCGAGGCGATCGACGCCTCGCGCGCAACGTGATCCCGCCCGACCTGCCGGCGGTCTTCAAGGAGTTTTTCGCCGGCCTCGTCGAGCAGCCGTATTCGTACGGTCCGGGCGACGCGTTCCACCGATGTTTCGGCTGTGGCCCCGGCCATCCATCCGGACTCCACGTGCGCGTTTTCAAAACCGACGACGGGGTGGTTTCACCGATCGTGGTGCCGCACGTGTACGAAGGCCCGCCGGGAGCCGTCCACGGCGGCATCGTCGCCGCCTACCTCGACGAGATCCTCGGAGGCGCCACCGTGCGTGCGACCGGCAAGATCGCGGTGACGGGAGAGCTCACGGTTCGCTACGTGCGGCCGGTGCCGAGCGAGACCCCGCTGCTCGGGCGCGGCCGTCTCGTCGCCGACCACGGCCGTTACGTTGACGTGGAGGGAAGCCTGGAGGAATTCGGCACCGCGCGCGTCGTGGCGACCGCGCGCGGGCGATTCTTTCCGTTCGACACGGAGAGCTAGGCCCGGACCAGCAGCGCCGTGAGCGTCGGAGCGGGCTTGGGCGTCTCGCGGAAGCGGCAGCGCAGCTCGGGGCGCTCGAGAATCTCCACGTACGTGCCCATCACCATCCGGTAATAGTGGGGATGACGGCCGGCGGGGCCGCCGTTGTACTCGGTCAGCGCATCCTTCACGTTCGATCGGCGAGTCATGATGTCTCTCAGATATGCCATCGCGAATTTCGTGCTGACGACGGGATCCGCGAGATCGCCGAGCTCACGCCAGCTCTTCGCCTCACGCACTTGCTTGACCGCGGGCCGTTTGAAGGGACCGACCACGGGCTCCATGATCGCCGCCGTGCTCGGCAGAATCTGGAAAAGACCGATCTCACCGGCGGCGCCGACGGCATCGTGACGGAATTCCGATTCGACTTCCGCCTGGGCCAACACGAGGCAGTGATCGAGGTTGGACTTGTGCGCTTCGGCCACCAATGTCTCGGGGAAGTGCTGGAAGGCCCGGATCGGCGCCTGCGGATTTTTCTGCGCGATGTAGTCGAGAATCGACCGGTTGAGGCGCCCGGCGTCCGCCTCGCCCGCGACGGCGATGACGTGGCGAGTGAGAACCAGACCACCGACCGCGACCGCGACGCTCAACGTCAGGATCGCGAGAGCTTTGCTGTGCCGACTCAACATGCGCGTGCCTCCTTCGGTGTCGTGCCAGCCTTGCCCGTGCTGAGGAATCGTTGTGACGGAATGGATCAGACCGAAGTGACGAGAAGGCTAGCATTGCGTGCGGCGTCACGCAATCCCTCGTCGAGATGCGACAAATTGCTACCATGGGCGGTGTCAGATCGTTGACGGGCAAAATGGCCAAATTCGAAAAAACCAAGGTTTACATCTGTAGCGGAACGGCACGCCCGCGGCCGATGGCATCCGCTCTGCACGACGTTTTTCTGGATCGCGTGGATTTTTTTGCGAGAGGACGCGATCCGAAGGAGAACGGCGCATGAATCGTGACGAGATCAAGGGCAAGGCCGAAAAGGCGAAGGGCTACATCAAGGAAGAGACCGGCGAAGCGATCAATGACCCCGACCTCGAGGCGGAGGGGCGGAGCGAACGCGCTGCCGGCGAGATGCGCGAGGGCTTCGGAAAGGCGAAGCGCAAGGCCGGCGAGGCTCTCGACGACGTCGCCGACAAAATCGATCGGTAAATCCGCCTCCGGGTCGGCGGCCCGGGCCGCCGGCCCGGCCCATCACACCAGCGCGCGCAGCTCCTTTCGCAGAATCTTCCCCACCGGATTCTTGGGCAGCGCCGGCAGGAAGCGCACCTCGCGTGGACATTTGTACTTTGCGAGCCGGGATCGGCAGAACTCGATGATCGCCCCGGCGTCGGCGCTGGTACCCGGCCGCAGGGTGACGAACGCACACACTTCTTCGCCCATGACCGGATCGCGCATACCGACGACCGCCGCTTCCGCGACGGCGGGATGCGCGTAGAGGACCTCCTCGACCTCGCGAGGATAGACGTTGAAGCCGCCGCGGATGATGAGGTCCTTCTTGCGCTCGACGATATAGAGAAAGCCGTCGGCATCGAGTCGACCGACGTCGCCCGTGTGCAGCCAGCCGTTCCGCAGCGTGCGCGCCGTCTCGTCCGGGAGGCCGTAATAACCCAGCATCACGTTCGGGCCGCGCACGCCGATCTCGCCGGTCTCGTCCACCGGCAGCACACGATCGTCGTCGTCGAGGATGACCACCTCCACGCCCGGCAACGGCTGGCCCACCGAGCCGGGCTTGCGTGGTGACGACAGCCGCGTGCTGGTCACCACCGGCGATGCCTCCGTCAGGCCGTAGCCCTCGACAAGGCGACCGCCGAACTTCTTCTCGAACGGCTCGATGATCTCGACCGGCAGCGGCGCGGCGCCCGAGCCCCAGGAGCGCATGGACGACGTGTCGAAGCGATCGGCGCCGGCGTAATTGAGGAGGTAGACGTACATCGTCGGGACGCCGGCCATGGGCTGCACGCGAAAGCGACTGATCGCATCGAGCACGGCTTCGGGGTTGAACCAGCGCAGCAGCACCGTTTTCGTGCCGAGGATGCTCCCAGCGTTCAGCATCACGAGGCCGTATGAGTGCGACAGCGGCAGCACGCCGAGGTTCCAGCGCGTGCGATCGAGCTCGTAGATGCTCGCGGCAGCGCGCGCGTTGGAGGCGAGGTTCGCGTGGGAGAGCGCGACGCCCTTGGGCTTGCCCGTGGTGCCGGACGTGTAGAGGATGACGGCCAGCTCGCCGTCGGCGCGCTCGATGGTGGCGAAGTTGTTCGGCTCGCGCGCGATCCAGTCGTCCCACGCGCGCGTGCCGCCGTCGGCTCCACCGACGCTGATCACCGGCCCGCGCCACCCCTCGACGTTCGAGGCGAGCTCGGGAGCGGTGATGACGACCTTCGCCGCGGAGTCGGCGAGAATGTGACGCACCTCGTCGGCGGACAACAGGAACACGATCGGCACGATCACCGCGCCGGCTTTGAGGATGCCGCTGTAGGCAGCGAGGACCTCGGGGCAGTTCGGCATGAGAACGACCACGCGATCGCCCGGTCGCACGCCCATGCGCGCGAGCGCGTTCGCCACGCGGGCGGCGGTTCGCTGCTGGTCGACGTTGGTGAACTCGCGGCCCTCGAAGTGCAGCGCCGCGTACTCGCCGAAGCGCTCGACGTTCGCTTCCCCCAGCCGCGCCAGGTTCACGCGCCAGATGCTACCATCGCAGCGATGCGCTGGCTGACGCTCACACTCATGTGGCTCGCGGTGGCAACGCTGGCGGCGGCGGTCGACGATCCGCCGCTGCGAGAGCCCGAAGGCGCCGGCGCCGCCGCGCCCGCCCGATTCAACGAGGGACGCGCGCTGGCCGAACGACGCGATTGGCCAGCCGCCGAGCAGAAGTACCGCGAGGCGATCGCCCTCGATCCCGCGCTGCCGGAGCCGTGGAACGGGCTCGGCTTCGCACTGCGCCAGCAGGGCCGGTGGGACGAGTCGGTCAAGGCGTATCGCGAGGCGCTGCGACTGCGGCCGGACTACCCGCAAGCGCTCGAGTACCTGGGGCACGCCTATGTCGCGATGGGCCGCCTCGACGATGCCCGCGCGGTGCTGGCGAGGCTGCGTCCGCTCGATCCGCGCGAGGCCCAGGAGCTGGACGAGGCCATCGCGCGGGCCGCGCGCCGCTGAGCGGGCGCCGCGTGCTCCGCTCGCGGCTCGCGCTGAAGATCGGCCTTCTGATCGTCGTCGTGCTCATCATCGGGTTCGGAGTTTCGACGATCCTCACCATTCAGCGCGAGGCGGACCTCTTGATCGAGCAGAACAAGATCGCCGCGCGGCGTCTCACCGCGACGCTGGTGGCGTCGATCGAAGGGGCGATGCTGCAGGAGCGGCCCGACGTGACGCGGATGGTGATCCAGGAGCTACGGCAGAACTCGCCCGTCGATGCCTTCGACGTCTATCGACGTACCGGCATGGAAGCGTTCACCGACCTCACCACGGCGATGGAGGTCGACAAGAATGCCGGCCTGGCGCCGGACGTGATGAGCAACATCAAGAAAATGGCGCGTCCGCCCGGCAAGAAGGCCGACGACGCGCTGTTCGCGCGCGCGCTCGAGACGATGGCCACGCAGGAAGCCCTGGAGTCGCGCGACGGCGCGCGCTTTTTCACGCTGCTCACGCCGATCCGCAACCAGGAAAAATGCCAGGGCTGTCATGGCACCGATCATCGGGTGAGGGCGGTCGTGCGCGTTGCGAACTCGATGGAGCCGGTGTTCGCCGAGGTTGCGCGTCATCGCAACCGTCAGCTCGCGATCGGCATCCTGACCATCATGGCCGCCGGCGCCGTTCTCACCGTTGCGATGCGGCGCATCGTCCTGCGGCCCGTCGATCAGCTCGCCGCCGTCGCGCGCCGCGTCGGCGACGGCGACTTCAGCGCCCGCGCGCCGGTGGCCGCGCGTGACGAGCTCGGGCAGCTCGGGACCGCCTTCAACGACATGACGGCGCGGCTGGCGCACGCGTACTCGGAGCTGGAATCGAAGAACACGGAGCTGGCCACGGCGCTGCAGCATCTGCAGGAGTCGCGACAGCGTCTGGAGCTGCTCGAGCAGCTCAAGGGCGAGCTGTCGAAGTTCGTTCCCGAATCGGTCAAGCGCCTGCTCGAGCAGAATCCGAACGCCACCGAGCTCGAAAAGAAGAACGTCGAGGTCTCCGTGTTGTTCCTCGACATCGCCGGCTACACGCGGCTGTCCGAGCAGCTCGAGCCCAAGCGCCTGAACCAGCTGGTGCAGACCTACTTCTCGTCGTTCCTGGAAATCATCCACAGCCACCACGGCGACATCAGCGAGACGGCCGGCGACGGACTGATGGTGATTTTTCAATCGGAGCGCGGGCCGGCCGACCACGCGCTGAGCGCGACGCGCGCGGCCTTCGCCATTCGCCAGCGCACGACGTCGCTCAACGAGGAGTACGGCGGCGTCTTCCCGCCCGTCGCGCTGCACATGGGCATCAACACCGGAGAGGCGCTGGTGGGGGCGACCAAGCTCGGCGGCGGCGCCGGGCAGCGCTGGACGTTCACCGCGAGCGGCTCGACCACCAACGTCGCCGCGCGCTTCGCCGCGTTCGCCCAGGGCGGCGACATCGTCGTCGGGCCGGCCACCGCGGAGCGGATCCGGCAGCATTTCGTGCTCGAGAGCCTCGGCGAGCAGGCGTTCAAGAATGTCTCGCACCCGATCCGCGTCTATCGCGTCATCCCGCCCGGGGTGTACGAGAAGATCGTCTGACCGCGCCGATTCGCGTCGGCATCTGCGCGTGGGCCGACCCCGCGCTCATCGAGTCGCGCGGCTTCTATCCACGGAAATCGATGTCGGCGGAGGCGCGGCTGCGCTTCTACGCCTCGGTCTTCGACGTCGTCGAGGTGAACTCCTCATACTACGCGATTCCCGACGTGCTGACCGTGCGCCGCTGGGCGGAGCGGACGCCGCCGGGCTTTGTCTTCCACGTCAAGGCGTGGGCGCTGATGACCGGGCATCACCCGCGCGCCCAGTCGCTGCCGGCCGACCTGGTGCGGTTGATCTCGCCGCGCGCGCGGCGCACCCATCGCGGAGAAATCGACGCGGGCGAGTTTCCCCGGGAGGCGCTCGACGAGGCGTTCCGGCTGTTCCGCGCGGCGCTGGCGCCGCTGGCCGACGCAGGCAAGCTGGGGTACGTCCTGTTCCAGCTCGCGCCGTGGGTGCGGTACGACGACGCGCGGCTCGAATACATCGCCTCGCTGCCGGGGCGACTGCCCGGCTGGAGCATCGCCGTCGAGTTCCGGCATCGCTCGTGGCTGCCGGATCACGTCCACGAGGCCCTGAGCACGCTGCGGCGGGCTCGCGTGGCGTGCGTCAGCGTCGACGCGCCCGCCGCCGCGGGCGCCGTGCCGCGGCTCACCGAGGTCACGGCCCCGGTGGCCGTGTTCCGCCTGCACGGGCGCAACGCCGAAGGCTGGCTCCGCCAGGTGCGTGGCGAAGAGCCGAGTGTCCGCGAGAAATACGACTACCTCTATACGGAGTCCGAGCTGCGCGAGCTGATGCCCGAGATCGACGAGGCGGCGAACGAGGCCGAGCAGGTCTACGTCTCGTTCAATAACAACAACCGTGATTACCCGGTGCGCAACGCGCTGATGCTGAAGCGACTGCTGGGTCAGCCGACGGATTCCTTGCCTGGCGACCTCTTCCCCTGAGATAGTGACTTAAATGGTTACGTCGGCTCCACCGATCCCGCGCGTCGACCTCGCGTATGCTCCAACACCGCTGCTCAAGCTCGAGCGACTGTCCGCGGAGCTCGGCGTCGACCTCTGGGTCAAGCGCGACGACCTCACCGGGCTCTTGGAAACGGGCAACAAGATCCGCAAGCTCGAGTTCCTCGTGGGCGAGGCGCTCGCGCAGAACGCCGACACACTCATCACGTGCGGCACGCTGCAATCCAACTGCTGCCGATGCGTCGCCGCGGTGTGCGCGCGCCTCGGCCTCCGTGCGGTGCTGGCGCTGAAAGGCGAGCGTCCGGCCGAATACGACGGCAACCTGCTGCTCGATCGGCTGCTCGGCGCCGAGATCAAGTACTGCACCGACCGCGAGTGGGACAAGATCGACGAGACGATGCAGGACCTCGCCGCGCGCCAGCGCGCATCGGGCCGCACACCGTACGTCATCCCCGAGAGCGGCGCCACCGTCGTCGGCGCGCTCGGCTACCTCGCGTGCGGGCAGGAGCTGGCGCAGCAGGCGCGCCACGGGGCGCCGGAGTTCGACACCATCGTCATCACCGATTTCAGCGGTGGCAGCCAGGCCGGGCTGCTGATGGCCAAGCAGCTGACCGGCCTTCGCGCGGAGATCGTCGGTGTCCCCATCGCGTGGGAGAGCGAGCGCGTGCGCGCGTACGTCGCCGAGGTCATGGATCGCGCGCGCAGCCGCTTCGGTCTCGCCGTCCGGCCGCCGGCCGAGGTGCGGCTGCTCGACGGTTATCAGGGCGTCGGCCGCACCGCCGTGCGGCGCGAAGAGCTCGACGTCATGCTGAAGCTGGCGCGCCTCGAGGGCATCGTGCTCGACCCGGTCTACACCGCGAAAGCCTTCTCTGGGGTCCTCGACACGCTCCGTCGCGATCCCCGCGCGCTCGGGCGCCGCGTCTGTTTCGTGCACACCGGCGGGGTATTCAGCGTTTTTCCGTATCGAGCGGCGCTCGGTCGCATCGTCGACGGAGATGGTCTGGTAGAATCTTAACCCCATGCCAGAATTACGGCTCCGGGGCGGCGAGGTCGATGGCCTCGCGCTGAACTATCTCGTCGAGGGCCGCGGTCCCGCTGTCGTCCTCGTGCACGGTCTTGGCGGTTTCGCGGAGTCCTGGCGGCACAACATCCCGTCACTCGCGGCGCGCGCGACCGTCTACGCGGTCGATCTGCCCGGCTTCGGGCGCTCGGGCAAGCCTCCTGCGCATTACTCCCTGGCGTTCTTCGCGCGCGCGCTTCACGCTTTTCTGGACGCGGTCGGCGTCAGCCACGCCTCGCTCGTCGGACATTCGCTCGGCGCGGCCGTCGTGGTGACATACGCGCTCACGCGGCCCGCCAGGGTCGAGCGCCTGGCCCTGCTTTCCGGCTGTGCGCCGGGTTTCGGCTGGCGGCCGGGCTGGCGGGCGCGCCTCATGGCGATACCCGGCCTCGGCGAAGCGCTGTCGCTGTGCGGCTGTGCGCCCGTCTACCGTGCCGCGATCGCAAAATGCTTCCACTCAGCGACCGCGGCCGAGGTCGCGTTCCTGGTCGGCTGGGAGTATGCGCTCCGAACGAGCGCGCCGGCCCGGGCGGCGTGGCTGGCGACCGTGCGCTCCCTCGCGACCGACTTCGTCGAGCGCCGCGCCGACTACCGGCGAGCCATCGCGACCCTCGATCTGCCCGTGCTCCTCGTTCACGGCCGTGAGGATCCGGCCATCCCCGCCGCGCATTGCGCGGAGATGGCCGAAGGTTTCTCACGCGCCAGCGTACGGTGGCTCGACCGTTGCGGCCATTTCCCCCACATCGAGCACGCCCAGGCGGTCAACGGGTGGCTGGCCGACTTCCTGGTCGGCCGACCCGCTCCGCGGTAGCCCATGGAGATCACGCCAAGGGACCTCAAGGCGCGCCTGGACCGCAACGAGCGCCCGCTGCTGCTCGACGTGCGCCAGGACTGGGAAACGAAGCTCTGCCGCCTCGACAACGCGATTCACATTCCGATCGAGGAGATCGAGCTACGGACCGACGAGCTGAATCCAGACGACGAAATCGTCGTCTACTGCCACCAGGGCGTGCGCAGCGCGGCGGTGGCCGAATATCTCCGCGAGCAGCACGGCTTCAAGAACGTCAAGAATCTCGCCGGCGGCCTGGACTCCTGGGCGCGCACCGTCGACCCGACGATGCGGCGCTACTGATGCCCATCGGCACCGCGGAGCATCGCAAGGCTGCAGGATAGATGACCTCACAGACGGTCGCCGTCGAGCGGCGCGGCGACGTCGTCTGGTGCTCCCTCGACCGACCACCGCTGAACCTGTTCGAGCCTGGCCTCATCGCCGGTCTGCGCTCGACCTTCGACACCCTGGCGCGGGACGTCTCGATCCGCGCCGCCGTGGTCGCGGGTCGGGGCCGCGCGTTCACCGCCGGCATGGACGTGCACGTCCTCCACGGTCTGAACGCCGCGTCGGCCCGCGCGCTCATCACCGACCTGTGCGCGGCCATCGACGCCGTGCACCGGGCGCCGTTTCCCGTGATCGCCGCGGTCCACGGCGCGTCCCTCGGCGCGGGCTTCGAGCTGGCGCTCGCCTGTGACCTTCGCATCGCCGCCGCCGACGCCTCGTTCGGCTTGCCCGAGGTGCGTGTCGGCGTGCCGTCGGTCATCCAGGCCGCGCTCCTGCCGCCGCTGATCGGTCCCGGTCGCGCGGCCGAGATGCTGCTGCTGGGAGAGCGTGTCGATGCGGCCCGAGCGCTGGCGTGGGGACTCGTCAACCGCGTCGTCGAGCCCGCGGCGCTGACGCCGGCGGTGGACGAGACGCTGGCCGCCCTGCTCGCATGCGGCCCGGCCGCGGTGCGCGCTCAGAAGGCGTTGATGATTCGCTGGCGTGAGAGCGATCTGCCGTCCGCGGTCCGTGCCGGCATCGACGCGTTCGCCGCCTGCTACGCGGGCGACGAGCCGCGCGAGGGCGCGGCCGCCTTCCTCGAAAAGCGCGCTCCGCGGTTCGAGGCTCGCCCCACACGCTCCCCCGGCGCACACGGATGACGGCGCGCGCCATCACGCTGGATTTCTGGGGCACGCTCTTGTTCGATCCTCCCTCCAGCGATGATCGCTACAAAGCGCGCCGGCTGAGGGACTTCGAGACGATCCTTGCCGGCGCCGGTGTGCGCGCCTCGATGTCGGACCTGGATCGCGCCTACGAGGCGTCGGCCTCGTACCTGGGGCGGATCTGGGTGGCGCGCCGCGATGTTCCGGTCGAGGACCACGTGCGCGCGATCGTGGGCGGCGTCGACCGCGCCCTGGGCGCGCGGCTGCCCGGCGATCTGCTCGCCGCGCTCGTCGACGCCTATACGCGGCCCATCCTCGTGGTGCCGCCCGCGGTCGACGAGGGCGCGCCCAAGGCGCTTCGCGCGCTCTCCGAGCTCGGCTATACGTTGGCCATCGTCTCGAACACCATGCGGACCCCGGGCGCGACGCTGCGTCGCCTGCTGAACCACTGCGGTCTGCTCCGATATTTTGCCCACACCGCCTTCTCCGATGAGACTCGCGTGCGCAAGCCCGATCCGGCGATCTTTCACGGAGCGTTACGTGCGCTGGGTGCCGCGCCGGAGCAGGCGATCCACGTCGGCGATGACCCGGTCCTGGACGTCGAGGGCGCGCGGGCCGCGGGCATGCGAGTCGTGCAGGTGACGACGGCATCGGCGCCGACGCAGGGCCCGCGCCGTCCCGACGCGGTGATACCGACGCTCATCGGACTGCCCGACGCCATCGAGCGCCTGGATGCCCGTACCTGAACGTCTGATTGGCCTACAGACGCACGCCGCCGGAGGAGCCGACGGCGTGCGTGGCGAAGAAGCCCGATCTAGCGCCTGCGCAGGAACCGCGCGCCGAGCAGACCGAGTCCGACCGCGAACATGGCGAGAGGCTCCGAGGTGGCCGCAACCGTGCCGCCCGTGCCTCCCGACGAGGTGGTAGTGCTGCCGCTCGTCGTCACCACACCGCTTGAGGCGATAGCATCGTGATGGCCGCCGCCGCCACCGAACGCCAACGCCGGCGAGGCGGACAGAGCCAGCATGAGACCAACCACGGCGATCATCATGAAGCGCATGGGGGTTCGAACCTCCTTTCCATGACCGCAGTGGTATCCAAGTGACGTGCCGACCCTCCAAGTCATTGGAAAGCCTGCAATCGCCATGAAAGCGCGGGGTCACAGACCTGCACCGCGAGCACGGAGACGCTGCATCGCGCTGCAGAGAACTCCCGGTCACACCGGCATGTCGTGGGAGCGCCTTGCGGGTCGCGCCAGGCGTCCATTACCATGAGCGCGGCCATGGACATCGCCGCGCTGCGCTCAAAGATCCGCGACATCAAGGACTTCCCGACCGAGGGCATCCTCTTCAAGGACATCACGACGCTCCTGAAGGACGGGCCAGCGTTTCGGGCCGTCGTCGACATGCTGGCGGAGAACTACGCCAAGGAAGGCATCGACGTCGTGGTGGGCATCGAGTCGCGGGGGTTCATCTTCGGCGGCGCCGTCGCGCACCAGTTGGGCGCAGGCTTCGTCCCCGTGCGCAAGCTCGGCAAGCTGCCGGGCAAGACGATCGAGGTAGAATACGAGCTCGAGTACGGGCGCGACGCGCTGGCGATGCACGAAGACGCGGTCAAGCCGGGTCAGCGTGTGCTGGCCGTCGATGATCTGCTCGCGACGGGCGGGACGATGGCCGCCACGCTGCGCCTGATCCAGCAGCTGGGAGGCAAGGTGGTCGGCGTCGCGTTCATGATCGAGCTGGCGTTTCTCAAGGGGCGCGAGAAATTGAAGGACTACCCACTGCATTCGTTGATCGTGTATGAATAGACGCATGAGGTCGACGACCCTCGCCGCCGCGCTCCTGGGCACGCTGTCCGTGTGCGGCGTCGCCGCTGCCGACGAGATGAAGACGCCGATCCGCGCATCCCTGCTGCTCGAGCTTTCAGCGCCGCGCGCGCAGAATCGCGACACCGCCTACCAGGAGTCGCTGCGCACCGAAGGGCCCAGCCCCGTGCGCCGGGGCATCGGCGAGGTTCAGGATGACGGCTCGGTCCGCTACGGTGACGTGACCGTCAGCGTTCGCAATCCCTGCCCGCCCGGCACCGCGCACTACGAGCCGGTGCCGCTGCCCGGCCGTCGCCTGAAGTAGCGCCGCTCGTCGCGACGCCGCCGTCAAGTCGAGCTTCAACCCAAAAGCACAGGAAGAACTCATGGCCATCAAGAACGTCGGCGTGATCGGCTGCGGACTCATGGGCTCCGGGATCGTGCAGATCTCGGCCCAGGCCGGCTTCAACGTGCTCTTCGTCGAGGCGAACGACGCGCTGGTCAAACGGGGCCTCGAGCGACTGCGGCAGACCCTCGAAGGACTCGTCTCCCGGGGCAAGCTCGAGGCGCGCGCCAAGGACGACACGCTCGGGCGTATCGCGGGCACCACACGGCTGGAGGATCTCAAGGCGGTCGACCTCGTCGTAGAGGCGATGACGGAGAATCAGGCGCTCAAGAATGAGACGTTCGCGAAGCTCGACCGTATCTGCCCGCCGCACGCCCTGCTGACGTCGAATACGTCGTCGTGCAACGTCACCGCGATGGCCGCGGCCACCAAGCGCCCGGGCCAGGTGCTCGGCGTGCACTTCTTCAACCCGGTGCCGCTCATGAAGCTCGTCGAGGTCGTGCGCACGATCCTCACCGAGGATACGGCCGTTCACACGGTGACCGACTGGGCGCGCGCCATCGGCAAGACGCCGGTGCAGGCCAAGGATTCGACGGCGTTCATCGTCAACCGACTGCTCGTGCCGTATCTGCTCGACGCGATTCGCGTGTACGAGAGCGGGCTGGCGTCGCTCGAGGACATCGACACCGCGATGAAGCTCGGCTGCGGGTATCCGATGGGGCCGTTCACGCTGCTCGACCTCGTCGGTCTCGACACGACGATGTTCGTCGCCGAGGTGATGTTCGAGGAGTTCCGCGAGGCGCGCTATGCGCCGCCGCCGCTGCTCAAGCGCATGGTCATGGCCGGCCACCTGGGCCGCAAGACAGGGCGCGGCTTCTACACGTACGAGACCACGTAGTCAGCCACGCCGGCGCGCCCGCCAGGCGAGCCAGACGGTCGCCGCGCCCGTCGCGGCCAGCGGCACGCCGAGCCACACGCGCTGGCGCTCCCGCGCCCGCGCGCGGAGCGTGCGCAGGACCATGCGGTCGCCGGCCACGAGCTCCTCGCGGCCGAGCGTGAACTGACGCAGCCGCTCGCGCTCGTCCGTATCGGCCGTGCGTGTGCCCCACGCAACGTCCGCCTGACGTGCGCGCAGCGCCGCGACGTCGCCGGCGCCCCGCGTGATCGCCCGCTCCGCCTCTTCGGCGACGGCACGCTCGTGGGGTGAGAGAAACGCCGTCCGCAGCGTGGGCGCCAGCCGCTCGGCCGCGTCGAGCCAGACGTGATCGAGCTGGGGAGCCGCGGCGAGCGCCGCGCCGGCGAGCACCATCGCGCCGCCGATGACCGCCGCCGAGCTCAGGGCTGCCGGCCGGCCCCCGCGCCGGAGTCGGCGTAGCCCCAGCACGACACCCAGCGCTGCGAGCACTGCGCCGAGGGTCGCCACAACCGTGGCGCCCGTCGGAAGGTCCCAGCGAAACGACGCGGCGATCCCGGCGACGCTACCGAGCGCGCCGACGGCCCAGCCGATCATCAAGCGGCGCGACGGCGTCGACGAGAGCGCGGCGGCGGCCACGGCCGGCACGATGAGATAGGCGAACACGAGCAGGACGCCGGCCACGCGGACCGAGCTCGTGACCACGAGGCCGAAGACCAGATAGAAGCCGAAGTCCCAGAGTCGTGCGTGGCGCAGCGTTCCGCCGAAGGACAGCGCGGCCAGCGGACGGCGCGCCAGCCAGCAGACGAGGCCGACGCCGGCGTACAGCGTGGCGAGGCGCAGCACGTCCTCGCCAGTTACGGCGAGGAGGCTGCCGACGAGCAGCGCCTTGACCTGCTCGCCGCCCAGCGGCACGCGCTCGAGCACGAGCACGGTCAGCGCCGCCGCCACCGCGTACACGATGCCGATCACGGCCTCGGCGGGAATGGTGGCGCGCGCCAGCCCGGGCCGATCGCGGAGCGCCGCGAGCAGCGCGGCGCCGCCGGCGGTGAACGCGAGTGCGTATCCGTACGCGCCCGTGCTCTGGGGCGTATGACCCGCGAGCAAGGCCACCGTGGCGCCGAGCGCGGCGACCTGGGCCAGCGCCAGATCGACGAAGATGACCCCGCGCGCCAGCACGTGCAGCCCGAGCCACGCGTGGATGCCGGCGAGCACGAGTGCCGCCGCGAGCGGCCAGCCGAGGAGGTCGAGCGTCATTTGGGGACCGCGGCCTTGGCCGCGCCTCTCGCGCTCTCGAGCGCGCTGGCCAGTCGCTCGACGTCGAGGTCGAACAGCGCGATGTAGTCGGACGCCGCCGGCTCGGCGCCGACCGACGGCACCAGCGTGACGACCCGCGCGGCCGTCGCATCCGCCAGCCGGCGCACGATCGCAGGCGAGGCGCCCGGCTCGGCGACGATGATGCGCACGCCTGCGGCGCGCATGCGCTCGATGAGGCGGCCGAGGTGCGCCGGCGAGGGCGGGACGCCCGGCGTCTCCTCGACGGCGCCCGCGATCTGGAGCCCGAACCGACGCGCGAAGTAGGGCCACGTGTCGTGCACGACGACGAGGCGCGCGCCCGCGAACGGCGCCAGCCGCGCGCGCCAGCGCGCGAGGGCGGCGTCGAGCCGCGCGAGAAAGCGCGCGCGATTGTCCGTGAAGAACGCGCGATCGTCGGGCTGCGCGGTCGCGAGCGCCTCGAGGATGCGAGCCGTCATCGGGTGCGCGTTCGCGGGGTCGAGCCAGTAGTGCGGGTTGCCGTAGGCGTGCAGGTGGGGTCGCGCGTCAGCCGACAGCCGGGGAATGTCCGGGTCGAGCACGGCCACGGCGCGCGAGACGTCCACGTCGCGCGGCGTGGCGCCCGCCGCGGCCAGCGCGCGCGGCAGCCAGGGCTCGTGGTCCAGGCCGATGCGCACGAGGAGCGCCGCCGCCTTCAGCAGCGCGATCTGACGGGGAGCGATCTCCCGCGCGTGCGGCTCCTGACGTGGATCCGTCAGGCTCTCCACGCGGACGCGGTCACCGCCGACCGCAGCGACGAGATCGCGAAGATCACTGGTGGTGGCAGCGATGGAGACGGCGCGGGTCGTAACAATTTGCGCGAATCGGGGCGGTATTGGAGGGGGCGTCTCGCCCCCTCCAATGTCAACGGTAGCGACGGCGAGGGCGGTCGCCGCGACGATTGCCGCCAGCACCTACTTCTTGGCGAAGATGTTCTTCGGGATCATGCAGTGCACGCCCTTGCGGATATCGACGACCTGCGAGACGCGGCAGTCGCCGACCATCGACGTCAACGCGTAGGCCTCGTCACGGCTCATCGGCACGATCTTCTGGCCGGCGAGGAAGTTCACCGACTCACGCGTCGCGATCTTCATCGCCTCGTTCAGATCCTCGTCGAAGCCGGTGACGATCCAGTGCGTGGCCGTCTCGATGCGCGGCCACTCGAGCTTCATGTCCTTGCGGACGATCGGCTGGATCACGATCTCGCGCCAGGCGCACTCGAGCGCGGTGAGGTTGACCTCACCATTGCCTTGGCGGCAGTGTGAGTCGCCCGTCCAGATGAGAGCACCTTTGAGGAAGACGGGCAGGTACAGAATCGAGCCTTCCTGCAGCTCGTTGATGTCCATGTTCGAGCCGTTCTTCCACGGCCGCAGCGTGCTCGTGCGTCCCTTCGCGTCCTTGATCGGAGGTCCCGCCTTCTCCTTCGGCTCGTTGGGATCGGGGCCCACGCCGATGATGCCGGGGAACGGCTGGAGGTCGATGACGATGCCGGGCTTGAACTCCGCCTGCTTCTTTTCCCAGTCGAGATAGTAGTACCGCACAAAGCCCTGCGGAAATTCCGGCGCCAGCTGACCGACCGTGGGGAACTGCGAGCCGGGCAGGTGGAAGTTCGTGCCGAACGCCTTTGGCACGATCTTCTTGATGCGGATCTCGAGCGCATCGCCGGGCTCGGCGCCGGTGACGTAGATCGGTCCCGTCACCGAATGCGGCCCACCGCCCGGATTCGCCAGCCGCAGCTTGACGAGGTCGTCCACGGTGCTGCCCGGCTGGATCGCGTTGTGCGCGTGCATCATCGTCTCGATGGCCACGGTGTCGCCGGAGTTCACGGCGAGCTTCGGCGGCTCGTTGGGATCGAGCCAGCCCCACTGCGTCGTCTCCAGTGTCGCCGGCAGCACGTAGTACTTGCCGCCGCTGGCGGAGACGGAGACAGCGCGATCGCGCTTGGACTCGTCCATCGGCGCGAGCTGATACGGCTGCTGCGCGAGTGCGTAGAGTCCGGCCGCGAGCAGCACGGCGACGATGGTGAGTGTGGCGACGACGCGTCTCTTCGTTGTCACGGCGAGCATGCGCTGCCTCCTTGTCGAGCACACGTGCGAACCGCGTGGTGGAGGCCGCATGATGGGCTACGGGTTGAACGACCGTCAAGTGGGAGATAATCGCCGCATGCGCGATGCGTTCTGGCTGAGCGACGACGAGCGGCAGACGCGCGAGCTGGCGCGCGCGCTGGCCCGCGAGCGTATCGCGCCGCTCGCCGCGCAGGTCGACGAAACGGAATCGTATCCCGCGGAGCAGCTGCGTCTGCTCGGGGCCCAGGGTCTCATGGGTCTGTACGTGCCCGAGGCGTACGGCGGCGCGGGCCTCGGCGCCCTCGCGTTCTGTCTCGCCGTGGAAGAGATCGCCTGGGCCTGCGCGTCGACGGCCGTCATCTATCTCGTCCAGTACGCCGCGGGCTACCCGCTGGTCTCGCACGGCACAGAGGCGCAGAAGCGCCGGTACCTGCCGCGCCTGGCGTCGGGCGAGATCACGTGCGCGCTGTCGATCTCGGAGCCCGGCGCCGGCTCGGACGCGGCGAGCATGACCACGACGGCCGTGCGGCGCGGCGACCGCTACGTGCTCAATGGCACGAAAATGTGGGTGACGAACGGGTCGCACGCCTCCGTGCTCACGCTGTTCGCCACCGTGGACCGCGGACGCGGCCACAAAGGGGTGACGGCGTTCCTCGTCGAACCCACGTTTCCGGGCTTCGCGCTCGGCAAGCTCGAGCGCAAGCTGGGCGTGCGTGGCTCGCCCACGGTGGCGATCCATCTCGCCGACTGCGAGGTGCCCGTCGAAAACCGGCTGGGCGCAGAAGGCGAAGGCTTTCGCGTGGCCCTCGGCGCGCTCGATCGCTCACGACCGGCCGTGGGCGCGCAGGCCGTGGGCATCGCGCAGGCCGCGCTCGACGCCGCCGTCGGCTACGCGAAGGAGCGGCGGCAATTCGGCCAGCCGATCGGCGCCTTCCAGGGAATCCAGTTCATGCTCGCCGACATGGCGATGGCCGTGCACGGATCGCGGCTCATGGTGCACCACGCGGCAGCGCTCCTCGACCGCGGCGGCGCAGCGTCGATGGAATCGTCGATGGCGAAGTGTTTCGCCGGCGACGCCGCCATGAAGGTCACCACCGACGCCGTGCAGGTGTTCGGCGGCTACGGCTACACCCGTGACTATCCCGTCGAGCGGTTCATGCGCGACGCGAAGATCACGCAAATCTACGAGGGCACGAACCAGATTCAGCGAGTGGTGATCGCGCGCGAGCTCGGCGCGCCGCGCGTGTCGTAGAAGATCCATCCTTCGGCGCAGCACCGTTCGTCTGCTAGCATCGGCGTCGTGGACGCCGAGCGCGCGCTCGACGAGTTCCTCGCCGCCCTCAGTGTCGAGCGCAGCGCGTCCCGCCACACCCTCGACGCCTACCGTCGCGACGTGCGCGATTTCCTGCGCACGCTGGGCCTGCGTCGCCGCGCGCTCGAGTCCGCGCGACCCGACGACGTGCTCGCGTGGCTGGAGCGTCAGCGCCGCGCCGGCCGAAAGCCGGCGACGATCGCGCGCAGACTTGCCGCGCTCCGTGGCCTCTATGCGCACCTCGTGCGTGAAGGCGCCGTGGCGAACAATCCCACGGAGCACCTGGAGCAGCCTCGCCGCGCGCGGCCGCTGCCGCGGACGCTCTCGCCACAGACCGTCAGCACGCTCGTCGAGGCGCCCGACATCGGGACGGCGCGCGGCGTGCGCGATCGCACGCTGCTGGAGCTGCTCTACGCCTGCGGTCTGCGCGCGACGGAAGCGCTGACGCTGAAGGTGACGGACGTCAATCGCGGCGCCGGGTATGTGCACTGCACCGGCAAGGGACGCAAGGAGCGACTCGTTCCGATCGGCGGCCAGGCGCTCGCGTGGATCGAGCGCTACCTGCGCGACTCCCGGCCGCGCCTGGCGGCCGCGTGTCAGGCGTCGGCGTCTGCCCTGCTGTTCATCGGGCCCGGCGGCCGCCCGCTGACGCGACAATCGCTCTGGCAGATCGTGCTGCGCGCCTCGCGCCGCGCGGGGCTGCGCCAGCGCGTGTCGCCGCACACCCTGCGACACTGCTTTGCGAGTCATCTGCTCGAGGGTGGGGCCGACCTGCGAGCGGTGCAGACGATGCTGGGTCACGCCGACATCTCGACGACCCAGATCTACACGCACCTGCCGTCGGCGGCGGTCCGGCGGATGTACGACCGTTTTCATCCGCGCGCTTGACCGGCTCCGGACGCGGTGCTATCTGTCTAGACAATTCTTGAGCTTCGGGAGGCCGGAGTGAACTACCGTCCGGGCATTCCGCGCTATCTGCAGATCGCCGACGCGATCCGCCGCGATCTGCGCGGCGAGGGCGAGCGCATCGCCTCCGAGCACAGCCTGTGCGCCCGCTTCAAGGTGAGCCGGCCGACCGTCCGCCAGGCGCTCGACGTGCTGGTGCAGGAGGGACGGCTCTATCGGCACGCGGGCCGCGGCACGTTCAGCACGGCGGCCAACGGCAGCGATCCCCGCCTGCGCGTGATCGGGTCCATCGACGACATGATCGCGCTCGGCGACGAGACGTGGCTGAAGCTCATCTCCAACGAGACGGTCACCGTGCCGGCGAACATCGCCCAGGCGCTGCGTCTGCCGCCGGGCTCGCAGGGCACACGCATCGTCGGCGTCCGCCACGCCGACAGCGGCCCGTTCCAGCACGTCACCGTCTGGGTGCCGACGCCGATCGGGCTCGCGCTGTCCGACGAAGACCTGTCGAAGACGTCGCTCATCGGGGCCATCGAACGCCAGTGCGACGTGCGCATCAAGACGCTCGAGCAGGTGGCCGATGCCGTGCTGGCACCGCGCCACGTGGCCGAGCTGCTGCAGGTGCGGCCGCGCTCGCCGCTGCTGATGTTCGAGCGCACGTACTACGCGACCAACGGCGAGCCGGTCGAACACGCCGTCTCCTACCAGACAGGCCGGCGCTATCCCTATCGCGTCATCCTGGCGCGCGCGGAGCGGCGGAGCTGACTTCGTGTCGTACCGGATCGGGTTCGACGTGGGCGGTACGTTCACGGACTTCGTGCTGCAGTCTCCCGCGGGCGAGCTGACTACCGCCAAGCGCCTCACCACGTATCCCGATCCGTCCGAGGCGTGTCTCGCGGGCCTCGACTCGCTGCTCGCGGGCGCCGGCGTCGCGTGGCGCGATGTCACGCAGGCGGTGCACGGGACGACGCTCGGCAGCAACGTCGTCATCGAGCGCAAGGCCCGGGGCGTCGGGCTGCTCACGACGCGCGGATTTCGCGACGTGCTCCTCATCGGGCGCGAGAAGCGGTACCAGGTGTATGACTTACAGATCGACAAGCCACGGCCGCTCATCCCGCGCCGGCTGATCGGCGAGGTGACGGAGCGGGTCCTGGCCGACGGCTCGGTGCGCACGCCGCTCGACGAGGCCGAGGCGCGGCGAGCGATCCGCGCGCTCGTCGAGCGTGGCGTCACCACGCTGGCGATCTGCCTGCTGCACGCGTACGTCAATCCGGCGCACGAGCGACGGCTCGCCGAGCTCGTCGCCGAGGAGGCGCCGCAGGTGACGGTGACGCTGTCGCACGAGGTCTCACCGACCTTTCGCGAGTACGAGCGGACCTCCACCACCGCGGTGAACGCCTACGTGATGACGGCCGTGCGCGATTATCTGCACGGGCTCGCCGCCGCGCTGGCACGCCGCGGCTATGGCGGCCGGCTCTTCGTGATGCAGTCGTCGGGCGGCGTGGCGACGGCGGACGCCATGGCCCGGTATCCCGTGCGCATGATCGAATCGGGCCCGGCGGCCGGCGCGCTGATGGCCGCCGCCTACGGCGAGCTCACCGGCCATCGCGACCTCATCGCGTTCGACATGGGCGGGACGACGGCGAAGCTCGCGCTCATCGAGAACGGACGGCCGGGCACGACCACCACGTTCGAGCTGCATCGCGTGCACGGGGCGGCGGGCAGCGGGCTGCCCATGAACATCCAGGCCATCGATCTGGTCGAGATCGGCGCGGGCGGCGGCTCGATCGCGCGCGCGCAGCTCGGCGTCGTCGCCGTCGGCCCCGAGAGCGCGTCCTCAATGCCGGGTCCGGCGTGCTACGGCCGCGGCGGCGCGGAGCCGACCGTGACCGACGCGAACCTCGTGCTCGGCTATCTGAACCCCGACTACTTCGCCGGCGGCAGCCTGCGCCTCGACGCCGACGCCGCGCGCCGCGCGATCACCACGCGCGTCGCGCAGCCGCTGGGACTGTCCGTCGAGGACGCGGCGTGGGGCATCCACACGATCGTCAACACCAACATGGAGCTGGCCACGCGCGTGGTGTCGATCGAGCGCGGCCGTGATCCGCGCGAGCTCACGTTCATCGCCTTCGGCGGCTCGGGGCCGGTCCACGGCTGCCGTCTCGCGCAGGCGTTGGGCATCCCGCGCGTGATCCTGCCGGCCGCGGCGGGCGTGACCGCGGCCATCGGACTACTCGCCGCGGAGGTCAAGTTCGACGTCGCGCGCACGTGGGTGCGGCGTCTGGAGGCGCTCGATCCGGTGCTGCTCACGACGATGTACCAGGAGATGGCGGCGCAGGCCACGACCGTCGTGCGCGATGCGGCGGTGGCGGGAACCGTCACGCTGGTGCGCGCGGTGGACGCGCGCTACGTCGGCCAGGGCTACGAGCTGACGGTGCCGGTCCCGCCGGGCGCGCTCGACGCAGCGGCGCTCGGCCGCATCCGCGCCGCCTTCGACGAGATCTACGCCGCGCGCTACGGCTATGCGAGCCCGAGCGAGCCGGTCGAGACGGTGACGTGGAAGCTGGCGGCCGTCGGCGGCGCGCCCCGCGTCGCGCTGGCGAAGGCGTCCGCGCAGGCGCGCGACGGCGGACTCAAGGGGCGGCGACGCGCGTGGTTTCCGGAAACGCGCGGCTGGACGGACTGCGCCATCTACGATCGCTATGCGCTCGCGCCGGGCGCACGCCTGGAGGGCCCGGCGATCGTCGAGGAGCGCGAGTCGACGTCGGTGCTGCCGCCGGGGACGTCGGCCACCGTCGACGAATATGCCAACCTCATCGTGGAGACGGCGCGATGAGCGGCGCACGCGTCGATCCCATCACCCTCGGCGTGATCTGGGGCGCCCTGCAGTCGATCGCGGTGGAGATCGGGACCACCGTGCACAAGACGGCCTACTCCGAGCAGGCGCGCGAGGGCCAGGATTTTTCGGTCGCGGTGTTCGACGCGCAGGGGCGGATGGTCGCGCAGGGACCATACTCGCCCGGACACATGGGCGCGATGTCGTTCGCCGTGCGAAACGCGCTCGCCGCGCATCCGGTCGAGACCCTGAAGCCCGGCGACGCGATACTCTTGAACGACCCGCTGCTCGGCTCCGGGCATCTGCCGGATTTCTTCATCACGCAGCCGGCGTTCCATCGAGGCGAGCTCATCGGCTTCGCCGTGAACATCCTGCACCACACCGACGTCGGCGGCGCCCGACCAGGAAGCCAGGCCGTCGAGGGCATCTTCGACTACTTTCAGGAAGGGCTCCGCATTCCCCCGACGAAGGTGTGGCAGGAGTATCGCGAGCACGACGGCGTCGTCGGGATCATCGCCGCCAACACCCGGACGCCCGACAAGGTGCTCGGCGATCTCCGCGCGCAGCGCGCCGCGCTGCGTGTCGGCGAGCTGCGGCTGACCGAGCTGGCCGAGCGCTACGGGTGCGACACGCTGCGCGCCGCCATGGAAGAGATCGTCGCGCGCACGGAAGCCAATATGCGCGCGGCCATCCGCGCCGTGCCCGACGGCGTCTACCGGTTCGAGGATTTCCTCGACGACTGGGGACCCGGTACCGAGCCCCTGCGCGTGGCCGTGACGGTGACGGTGGCCGGCGACGAGATGACGATCGATTACGACGGCTCGAGTCCGCAGACGGCGTCGGGGATGAACTCGTACATCAATTACACGCGCTCGTACTCGTACGCCGCGGTGAAGTGCTTGACCGATCCGTACGGACCGATGAACGAGGGCGCGCTCCGCCCGATCACCGTCCGCGCGCCGGAGGGCTCGTTCCTCAATCCGCGCCCGCCCGCCGGCGGAGGGCCGCGCGCGATCATCTGCTATCGCACGTTCGAGGCGGTGATCGGCGCGCTGGCGCCGGCGCTTCCCCAGCGCGTGGCCGGCGCCGCGTCGCACTTCGCCAATCCGACGTTCGGCGGCTGGGACCGCGCGCGCAAGCGCCGCTTCGTCGCGTATGAGCTCGTGCTCTCGGGAACGGGCGCGCGAGCGGGCAAGGATGGCTGCGAGGCGATGTCGTACGCCTTCAATGCGTCCAATATTCCCGTCGAGGCGCAGGAGGCGAATCAGCCGCTCATCGTCGAGCGGTTCGAGCTCATCCGCGACTCCGCGGGTCCCGGCAAGTTCCGCGGCGGATGCGGCATCCGGCGCGACCTGCGGTTTCTCGCCGACGAGGGCAAGCTGACGAACCTGTCCGAGCGGCAGCGCTTTGCGCCGTACGGACTGTTCGGTGGCCGATCGGGCGCGCTCGCGCGGACGGTCATCAACCCGGGGCCGGACGAGCAACGCGTGCACGGCAAGCAGTCGCGCGAGTTCGACTACGGCGACGTGATCTCGTTCCAGCAATCGGGCGCCGGCGGCTACGGCGATCCGTTCGAGCGCGATCCGCGCGCCGTCCTCGACGACGTGCTCGACGATCTCGTGTCGATCGAGGCCGCGCGGGAGCACTACGGCGTCGTCATCGTCGGTGAGTGTGTCGACGAGGCCGCGACGGCGGCGCTGCGCGGAAGGCGCTGACCCATGATCGCCTTCACGCGCGAGCAGGAGGAGTTCCGCAAGAGCGTGGCGCGCTTTGTGGCCGCCGAGGTGGCGCCTGCCGCCCAGGCGCTCGACGAGCGCGGCGAGTTCCCGGTCGCGCTGTTCCGACGCATCGGCGAGCTCGGCTGGCTCGGCCTGCGCTATCCGGAGAAGTACGGCGGGGCCGACGCCGACATGACGACCTACTGCCTCTTCGCCGAGGAGCTGGCTCGCGGCTCGCTGTCGGTGGCCGCGGCCGCGTGCATGCAGTCGCTCATGGGCACGCACTTCATTCACGCCTACGGCGACGAGTCGCTGCGCGAGCGTTATCTGATCCCGGCGCTGCGCGGTGAGCTGATCGCGACCTTCGCGATGACGGAGCCGAACGCCGGCTCCGACGTCGCCAACCTCGCCACGCGCGCCGAGCGGCGCGCCGACCGCTGGGTGCTGCGCGGCACGAAGACGTGGGTGACCAACGCGCCCGTGGCCGACGTGCTCACGGTGGCCGCCAAAACCTCGGCCGAGCGCGGCCTGAAGAACATCGCGCTCTTCCTGGTCGATCGGCGGAGCATGCGCGGCGTGACGCTGGGCAAGCCGATCGACAAGATGGCGGTGCGCGCCTCGGTGACCGGAGAGATCCTGCTCGAGGACGTCGAGGTGCCCGACACCAACATTTTGGGCGGGGAGACGGGCGGCGCCGACAAGATCGGCAGCATCCTGGCCGAGATCCGCATCATGACCGCGGCGCTCTCCGTCGGGCTCGCGCGCGCGGCCTACGAGGCGGCGCTCGCGTACTCGCGTGAGCGCATCGCCTTCGGCAAGCCGATCGGCGAGCATCAGGCCATCGGCTTCAAGCTCGCCGACATGCTGGCGGCGATCCACGCCGCGGCGCTGATGACCTATCAGGCGGCGGGGCGGCTCGACGCGGGCCGTCCGGTGGGACGGGAAGCGGCGATGACGAAGCTGGTGGCGTCGGAGACGGCGGTGAAGATCACCGACGAGGCCGCGCGAATCTTCGCATCGTACGGTCTGGCGATGGAGTATCCGGTGCAGCGGTATTTCCGCGATGCGCGCTTCCTGCTGCCCGGCGGCGGCACCTCGGAGATCCTGCGCCTCATCATCGGCCGCGAGCTGGACTGGGACCGGGGCACCGCGTTTTCATGATCTCCACACGACGCCCGACATGAGCCGCTACGACGTCCTGACCTTCGACTGCTACGGCACCCTCATCGACTGGGAGCGCGGCATCGGCGACGCGTTCGAAGCGGCCGCGCGAATGGACGGCCTCACGCTCGATCGCGCCGCGGTGCTCGCCGCATACCACGAGATCGAGCCCGTCGTGCAGGCCGAGCGCTATCGACCGTATCGCGAGGTGCTGACGCTGACGGCGCAGCGAGTCGCAGAGCGGCTCGGCTGGCCGCTCGCCGCGGGGCGGGCGGCGTTCCTGGCCGAGAGCGTGCCGAAGTGGCCGCCCTTCACCGACACCAATGCGGCGCTCCAGCGGCTGGCCGCCGATCATCGGCTGGCGATTCTCTCGAACATCGACGACGATCTGCTGGCCGGCACGCGCAAGCATCTTGGCGCGACGTTCGAGTTCGTGGTCACCGCGCAGCAGGTGGGCTCGTACAAGCCGGCGCCGGCGCACTTCACCGTCGCACGGCAGCGGATCGGCGGCGCGCGCTGGCTGCACGTGGCGCAGAGTCTGTTTCACGACATCCAGCCGGCGCGCGCGCACGGCATCCCGGCGGTGTGGATCAATCGCAAGCGGCAGCCGCTGACCGGCGGGGCCCGCCCCGAGAGGGAATTCGCCACGCTGGGCGAGGCGGCGTTGTGGCTGACGAACGGCTGAGAGGAGACCGCATGGCGCGGCACTGGGAGGATTTCAAGGTCGGCGAGATGCTGGTGACGGGGCGGCGCACGATCGATGGCGGCGACGTCTCGCGCTTCGCCGGCCTCACCGGTGACTTCAACCCCCTGCACGTCGATGCGGAGTTCGCGAGGACGACGCCGTTCGGCGAGCGCGTCGCGCATGGCATCCTCACGCTGGCGGTCTCCAACGGCCAGCAGAACCTGGGCGGCTGGTTCGAGGGCACCACGCTCGCCCTCCTGGGTCTCGATCGGCTCAAGTTCATGGCGCCGGTGAAGTTCGGCGACACGGTGCGCACGGAGATGACGGTGACCGAGACGCGGCCGTCGTCGAAGCCCGATCGCGGCGTCGTCGTCTTCGACGTTGCCGTGAAGAACCAGCGCGACGAGACCGTGTGCAGCTACCAGGAAACGGTGCTGATGCGACGGAAACAGGAATGACCTCGCTGGAGGCGCTGTTCGACGCGATCAACCGAAAGGACACGGCGGCGGTGGTCCGGGCGCTCGACGCCGAGCCCGGTCTGGTCAAGGCGCGCAACGCCGAAGGGCGGACGCCGACGATCGCGGCCATTTACCGGCGGGCTCCGGAGATTCTCGCGCTGCTTCGTGCGCGCGGCGCGGAGCTGGACGTCTTCGAGGCGGCGGCCGCCGGCGACGCCGAGCGTGTGCGCGCGCTGCTCGCGGCCGATGCATTGCTGCGCGACGCGCATGCACCCGACGGCTGGACGCCGCTGCATCTCGCCGGTCACTTCCGCCAGACGAGCGTGATCGACGTGCTGGTCGCGCACGGCGCCGACGTCAACGCCGTCTCACGCAACGCCGACGCGAACGCGCCGCTGCACGCGGCGACGGCCGGCGGCGCCGATACGACGCTCATGCGCCGGCTGGTCGAGGCCGGCGCTCGTGTGAATCATCGGCAGAGCGGCGGCTTCACGGCGCTGCACGAAGCGGCGGCCATCGGCAATGCCGACGTCGCGCGGCTGCTCCTCGATGCGGGCGCGGAGGCGGACGCGCGGAACATCGAGGGGCGCACGCCGGGCGAGCTGGCGCGGGACGCAGGCCACGTGGCGCTCGCCGATGCGCTCGACGGCGCGGCGCGCCGGAGGGTGTCATGAGAAAGGTGGCGCTCGTCGGCGCCGGGGTGTCGAAGTTCGGCGTGCGAAAGGCCTCGTACCGCGACCTGATCTGGGAGGCGGGCAAAGCCTGCTTCGACTCGGTCCCCGGCGTGAAGCCCAAGGATGTCGAAGGCCTCGTGGTGGGCTCTGTCATGCCGGAGCGCACGGCGTTCCAGAGCCACATCTCATCGATGGCGGCGGAGGCGCTCGGCATTCGGCCCAGCGCGCTGAGCGCTCGCACCGAGCACATGTGTGCCTCGGGTACGGTCGGGATCCGATATGCCTTCGCGTTCATCGCGGCCGGCCTGGCCGATCTGGTCATGGTCCTCGGCGTCGAGAAGCTGAACCAGCCGAGCGGGGACGAGGCGATCCTCAACATGGGCACCGGCGTCGATCGCGAGTGGGAGGCGGCGTTCGGCCTCACGGCGCCGCCGTGCTTTGCGCTCGCCGCGCAGCGACACATGGCGGCGTACGGCACGACCGAGGAGCAGCTGGCGCTGGTGGGCGTCAAGAACCACACGCACGCGTCGAAGAACCCGAACGCGCATTTCAACAAGGGCGCCACGCTCGACCAGGTGCTGGGCTCGCGGATGATCTCGAGTCCCCTGCGGCTGTTCATGTGCTCGCCGATCACCGATGGCGCCGCGGCGGTGGTCGTCGCGAGCGAGGAACGGGCACGCGCGCTGACCGACCGGCCTGTCTGGATTCGCGGCACCGGTCAGGCGCTCGACGGCTTTCAGCTCACGTCGCTGCACGAGGACTATGCTCACTGGCCCGCGCTGCAGCGCGCCGCGCGGTCCGCCTATCGAGCGGCCGGCGTCGAGGCCAAGGATATCGACGTGGCGGAGGTGCACGACTGCTTCGCCATCGCGGAGCTGATCGCCTATGAGGAGCTGGGCTTCTGCGCCAAGGGCGAGGCCGGGGCATTCGTCGCCGCCGGCCGCAGTGACTACGGTGGCGATGTCGTCGTCAATCCGCGCGGCGGTTTGATCGGCTGTGGCCATCCGCTCGGCGCCACCGGCGTCGCGCAGGCCGCCGAGGTCTTCTCGCAGCTGCGTGGCGACGCGGGGGCGCGCCAGGTCCCCGACGCCTCGATCGGTCTCACGCACAACAACAGCGGCATGGGCGAGCACGTGGTGATGATCTATGGAAAGGATCCGGCGTGACGAACACGATCGCCGTGCTCGGTCCCGGACGCATCGGCCGCCAGATTGCGCTCACGTTCGCGCTCGGCGGTCATCGTGTCCTGCTGGTCGATCTCAAGAATCGCTCCGTCGCCGACAGCGAGCTCGTCCTGGCGGACGCGCGGCGCGAGATCGCGCGCGATCTGGCGCTGATGGCCGAGGAGCGCGTGATCGCGGAGGGCGAGGTCGCCGCCGCGCTCGAGCGGATCGAGGAGCGCGTGGGACTCGGCGATCTCGGCGCGTGCGGGTTCGTCCAGGAAGCGCTGCCGGAGTCCGTCGACCTCAAGCGTGCGGCGTTCAAGCGTCTGTCGGATCTGGTTTCCGCCGACGCGGTCGTCGCGTCGACGTCCTCCACGATCTCGCCGTCGGTTCTCGGCGACGCGCTCACCCGGCCCGAGCGCTTCCTCGTCGCGCATTGGCTCAATCCCGCGCACATCATCCCGCTCGTCGAAGTCGTGCCGGGGCGACTGACGGCTCCGGCGACCGTGGAGCGTGTGCTGCGGCTGCTCGAAGGACTCGGCAAGACGCCGGTGCGCTGCGCCGACTCGCCCGGTTTCATCGGTCCGCGTATGCAGGTCCTGCTCATGAACGAGGCGGTGCGGCTCGTCGAGGAAGGCGTCGCGACACCGCAGGATGTCGACCGCGCGTTCCGCGCCGGCATGGGCTTCCGCTACGCGTCCGTCGGGATCTTCGAGTTCATCGACTGGGGTGGCGTGGACATCCTCTACCGCGCCAGCCGCTACATGAGCGAGGCGCTCGGCGACGATCGCTTCAAGCCCGCCGGCCTCGTCGAGCGCAAGATGGCCTACAACGAGCTGGGCCCAAAGACCGGCCGCGGCTTCTTCGACTACGGCGGCGACCGCCGCGAGACATTCGAGACGGCGAAGATCCGCGCGCTCCTGCGGCAGCTCAAGCGCGAGCGGGAGTCGGCGTGACGTACTTTCGCGCGACGGATCCGTATCCGCTCGAGAGCGCCGAGCACACGAAGCTGCACGAGTTCTACGCCCGCCTGGCCGAAGGGCGGCTGGTTACGACGCGGTGCTCGGCGTGCGGTACCACGGCATGGCCGCCGCGCGGCTTCTGCGGCGAGTGCGCGTCGGACGTGTTCTCGTGGGTCGACCTGCCGCAGGAGGGCACCATTCACGCGTTCACGGTGCAGGACACGGGATTGCCGGCGGGATTCGACGGGCCGCGCGTGTTCGCGATCGTCAAGGTCGACGGCCATCGCGTCTTCGCGCTCGTGACGGGCGCCGATCCGGTGAAGCTCGCCGCGGGGCAGCGCGTGCGTCTGGCGCCCATCCGCGTCGCCGACGACCCGAAGGGCAACGCACGCTACTTGCCTGCCTTCATGCCGGCATGAAAGTCCTGATCGCGAAGCCCGGGCTCGACGGCCACGACCGCGGCGCCAAGGTCGTCGTGCAGGCGCTGCGCGACGCCGGCCTCGAGGTCGTGTACACCGGGCTCAAGCGCACACCCGAGGAAATCGTCGCCGAGGCGGTGCAGGAGGACGTGGACGTCGTCGGGCTCTCCATCCTGTCGGGGGCTCACGTGCCGCTCTCGCGCCGCGTGCTGGAGGGATTGCGCGCCGAAGGCGCGGGCGACGTGCGCGTCGTCGTCGGCGGGATCATCCCGCCGCGAGACATCGACGCGCTCCGTGCGCTCGGCGTGTGCCGTGTGTTTCCGATGGGCACGCCGCTGCCGGAGATCGTGAAGGCATTTCAAGGAGAGCTGACGTGAGGCCAGCGTGGCTCGACACACGGGCGTACCCGTTCGCCCCGCGCGCGGTCGAAGTCGACGGCGTGCGCGTGCACTACGTCGACGAGGGCGACGGCCCGCCCGTGCTGTTCGTGCACGGCCTGCCGACGTGGTCGTTCGTCTGGCGTCACCTCATCGCCGGATTGCGCGGCCATCATCGATGTGTCGCGCTCGACCTGCCGGGATTCGGCCTGTCTGACAAGCCCGCCGGCGACGCCTACCGTCCCGAGGACCAGGCGCGCCGGCTCGCCGCGTTCGTCGATGCGCTGCGGTTGAAGGATTTCGCGCTCGTCGTTCACGACTTCGGCGGACCGATCGGCCTCGCGGTGGCGCTCGATCGTCCCGACGCCGTGCGACGCCTGGTGCTGTTCAACACGTGGATGTGGTCGCTGGCCGCCGAGCCGCGGTACGCGCGCGTCGGCCGTCTGCTCGCGAGCCCGCTCGGACGCTTGCTCTACGAGCGTGTCGGCTTCTCGGTCAACGTCGTGTGGCGTCACGCCGTGCGTGATCGGCGCTACACGCGCGCGGTGCATCGACAGTACGCGGCGCCGCTCGCCGAGCCGGCGGCCCGACACGCCACCTGGATCTACGCGCGCGAGCTGCTCGGCTCGAGCGACTGGTACGCATCGCTCTGGGCGCGACGCGAGCGACTCGCGCGCATCCCGGCGCTGCTCGCCTGGGGCGCCAGGGATCCCGCGTTCGGGGCGTGCCTGCCGCGCTGGCGCTCGCTCTTCTATCGCGCCGAGGTGCTCGAGCGCGCCGATGCCGGCCACGCGCCGCAGGAGACGCGCGGGCCCGAGGTCGCGCCGGTCGTGTCCCGGTTCCTGGACGCAGGGAGGACGTGATGAAGGAGCTGAAGACGCATGCCGGCTTTCCGATCAAGCCGGTCTATGGCCCCGAGGATTTGGCTGATCGTGACGCCGAGCGTGACCTCGGACGCCCCGGCGAATATCCGTTCACGCGCGGGATCCACAAGCACATGTACCGCGACCGGCTCTGGACGATGCGCCAGTACATCGGCTTCGGCACGCCCGCGGAGACGAACGCGCGCTTCAAGTACCTGATGGCGCACGGCCAGGACGCGCTCAACGTGGCCTTCGATCTGCCGACGCAGCTGGGCCTCGACTCCGACGATCCGCGCGCCGACGGCGAGGTGGGGCGCGTCGGCATGGCCATCGACACGCTGGCCGATATGGAAGAGGCGTTCGCCGGCATTCCGCTCGATCGTGTGAGCGTCTCGCTGACGATCAACGGCATGGCCGCGCCCATCACGGCGATGTACTTCGCCGTGGCCGACAAGCAGGGCGCCGCGCGCGAGCGCGTCGTGACCACGCCGCAGAACGACATCCTCAAGGAGTTCGTCGCGCGCGGCACGTGGGTCTATCCCGTGGACCCGTCGCTGCGGCTGGTCGGCGATCTCATCGAATACGCCGCGCGCCACTATCCGCGCTCGAACCCCGTGTCCGTGTGCGGTTATCACATCCGCGAGGCGGGCTGCACGACCGCGCAGGAGATGGCGTACGGCCTCGCCATCGCCGCGGCCTACATCGACATGATGATCCGCCGCGGCATGGACGTGGACGAGTTCGCGCCGCGCGTGTCGTTCAACTTCACCGCGTGGGGCAAGATCTTCGAGGAGGTCGCCAAGTTCCGCGCCGGCCGTCGGCTCTACGCCCGCATGCTGCGCGAGCGGTTCGGCGCGAAGAACTCGAAGTCGTGGATGTTCCGCACGCTGATCGGCGGCGGTGGCTCGGCGTTCGTCCCGCAGGAGCCGGAGAACAACATCGTACGTGGCGCGTACATCGCGCTCGCGGCCGCGCTGTCGGGCGCGCAGACAATGGCGCTGCCGACCTACGACGAGGCGTACACGATCCCGTCGGCCAAAGCGCAGCTTATCGCGCTGCGCACGATGCAGATCTGCGCTGAAGAGGCGGGGGCCGCGGACACCGTCGACCCGCTGGCCGGCTCGTACTACGTCGAGACCCTGACGAACCAGATGGAAGAGGCGATCCTCGCCGAGATGGCGGCGGTGGACCGCATGGGCGGCATCGTGGATGCGATCAAGTCGGGCGCCATCCAGGCCGAGGTCGCGCGCCAGGCGTACCGGTTCGAGCAGGCGCTCGCATCGGGCGACGTGCCGAAGGTCGGCGTCAACTGTCACGTGGCCGAGGGCGCAGCCGAGGCCGACCCCGAGGTCGAGCTCTACTCGTTCGATCCGACGGTGGCCGCGACGCAGGTGGCGAAGCTCGCGCGCGTGCGACGCGAGCGCGACGATGCGGCCGCGCGCGCGGCGCTGCGTCGCCTGTCCGACGAGGCGCGGGGGACGGCCAACCTGATGCCGGCGATCGTGGAGGCGGTCGAGGCCTACGCGACGCTGGGCGAGATCAACCGAGCGATGAAGGACGTGTTCGGCGAGCACAAGGAGCCCGTGCAATGGTGAGCAAAGAGCGCTTCGCGCAGGGGATGACGTTCGACGGGTACGTGAAGTTCGTGTCCACGCCGGAGAACCTCAAACGCGAGGGCTCGTTCAACATGCCGCGGAAGGACTACGGCGACTTCCTGCGCCGGGCGTTCGAGTCGGCGCAGCTCAACGACGCGCAGCGTGAGGCCTGGCAGTGGATCGCCGCGCAGCCGAACGGGCCCGCCAAGATGCTGGTGATCTCCGAGGAGTGGTCGTCGGACTGCCGGCGTGACGTCCCGATGTTCGCGCGGCTCGCCGCCGAGGGCAGGCTCGAGCTGCGGATCTTCCCGCGCGACGGCCACAAGATCAGCTCGCTGCCGGCGCCGGATCCCAAGGAGTCGCCGTACGCCGACGTGATGACGCCGTTCCTTCGAAGGCGCGACGGCCAGACGTTCCAGTCGATCCCGATCGCGGCCTTCTTCACGAAGGACTTCCAGCACCTGTACACCTACATGGAGTTTCCGCAGATCTACCGCAAGGATCGGGTGAGGCCCGCCCTGTCGGCGCCCAGGCCGGGGGAGTCGAAGGAGGACTTCGCCAACCGCAGCGTGAGCGAGTTCTTCGCGTTCCAGCAGACGCCGTTCTTCCAGTTGTACGCCTCGGCGGCCGTGGACGAGATCATCGCCATGCTGCACGAGCGCATCCGGGTGGGCTCGCTGGCGTGACGGAGCTGTCGGTCGTCGGCAGGGCGACGCCGAAGAAGGACGGCGCCGAGAAGGTGACTGGACGTACGCGCTACCTGCACGACCTGGCCCTGCCGCGGCTGGCCCACGGGAAAATCCTGCGCGCGCGCCATCCGCACGCGCGCCTCGTGGCCATCGACACGGCGAAGGCGAAGCGCCTGCCCGGCGTCCTCGCCGTGCTCACCGCCGGCGACGTCGAGCAGGAGCGCTTCGGGTTCGCGCGCGATCAGACCGCGCTCAAGGCGGGCAAGGTTCGCTGCATCCGCGACGAGATTGCCGCCGTCGCCGCCGAGACGCCGGCCATCGCCGAGGAGGCGCTTGGGCTGATCGCGGTGGAGTACGAAGAGCTGCCGCCGGTGTTCGATCCGGCGGAGGCGCTGCGGCCCGGCGCGCCCCGCGTGCACGACGAGCGCGACGACAATCACACCGAGCTGCGCTACCAGTTCAGTCACGGCGACGTCGACCGCGCATTCGTCGATGCGGCGGCGGTCGTCGAGGGGATCTACCGGCTGAACTTCGTCACGACGTGCTGCCTGGAGACCATGGTCGCCGTCGCGGAGTGGGACCTGCAGGGCGGGCTCACGATGTGGTCCACCACGCAGGTGCCGTTTCTCTACCAGCGCGAGCTGGCGCGGGCGCTCGGCACCACGGGCGACCGCATCCGCGTCGTGCAGCCGCCGGTCGGCGGCAACTTCGGGCGCGGGCTCGATCTCTACCCGATCGACGTGATCGCCGCGCTGCTCGCGCGCCGCGTGAGCCGGCCGGTCAAAGTGGAATTCGAGCGGCTGGAGGAGTTCGTCGCCAGCCCCACGCGCGAGCCGTGCACGATCCGGCTGCGAACGGCCGCCGACGTGTCGGGTCGGCTGCTCGCGCGCGACGCGCACGTGACCATCGACAACGGCGCCTATGTCTCCTGGGGCTCGACGACGCCCTACGTGATGCTGGCGACGGTCGCGGGGCTCTATCGCGTGCCCAACGTCCGCTTCGACACGGCGATCGCCTATACGAACAATCCGTATTCCGGCTCGATGCGGGGCTACGGCAACCTCGAATCCACGTTCGCCGTCGAATCGCAGATGGACGAGCTGGCCGACCGCCTCGGGCTCGATCGACTCGAGATCCGCCGTCGCAACGTGACGAAGTCCGGCGACGTCAACCCGCAGGGCTTCGTGATCACCTCGTGCGCGATGAGCGAGTGCCTCGAGGCGGCGGCCGAGGCGATCGCCCGGCCGGCGCCGCCACCCGACGCGGGATGGCGCCGCGGCGTCGGCTACGCGGCGATGTTCCACGTCGGCGGTGGCGCGCGCATCTATCGCTCCGACGGCTGCGGCGCCATCGTCAAGATGGACGACTTCGGCAAGGTCTCGCTGATCACCGGCGCCACCGAGATCGGTCAGGGCTCCGAGACGGTGCTGGCCATGATCGTCGCCGAGACGCTCGGCGTTCCGGTCGAGCGCGTGGACGTCGTGAACTCCGACACGGCCGTGAAGCCGTGGGACGTCGGAGCGCACGCGAGCCGTACCACGTTCATCGCCGGCAACGCCGCGCGGATGGCCGCGGAGAAGCTCCGCGCGGATCTGCTGGCCATGGCGGCCGAGCAGCTCGACGAGCCCGTGGAGCGCCTGGCGATGGGGGGCGGCGCGATCTTCGTCGCCGCGGAGCCGCAGCGGCGTCTGCCGTACGACCGTGTCGCGCGGGCTGGCCACTATGCCCCCGGCGGCCGCACGCTCATGGCCGAGGCGTTCTACGACCCGCCGACCAGCATGCTCGACAAGGACCTGCGCGGCAACATCTCGGCGACATACGGGTTCGCGGCGCAAGCCGTTCTCCTCGACGTCGAGGAGGCCACCGGCGCCATCCGCGTGCGCCGCGTCGCCTCGGCCCACGACGTGGGTCGCGCGTTGAATCCACTCGCGGCGGAGGGACAGATTCACGGCGGCATTCACATGGGTCTCGGCTATGCGCTCGCCGAGCGTCTCGTCGTCGATGAGGGCCACGTGCTGACCGCGTCGTTCATGGACTACGCGCTGCTGCGCGCGGCCGACATGCCTGAGCTGATCATTCGGCTCATCGAGACCCACGACGCGGAAGGCCCGTTCGGGGCCAAAGGTCTCGGCGAATCCGGCGTCATCCCTGTCTCGGCGGCCGTCGCGAATGCCGTGCACGACGCGATCGGAGCGCGGTTCACCGAGCTGCCGATCGTCCCCGCGCGCGTGCGCGCGGCGCTGGAGGCCGGTCGCCCGTGAAGCTGTTCGAGGGCGTGCGGGTGCTCGACCTGTCGCGAATGCTCGCCGGTCCTTACGGCTCGATGCTGCTCGCCGACATGGGAGCCGAGGTGCTCAAGGTCGAAGAGTGCGGCGCCGGCGATCCGATGCGTGCGATGGGGCCGCCGTTTCTGCCCGACGGCGAGAGTGCGTACTTCCTCGCCATCAACCGAAACAAGAAATCGCTCGCGCTCGATCTCACCAGGCCGGCCGGGCGCGATGTGTTCCTCGATCTCGTCGCGCACGCCGACGTCGTGTGGGAAAACTTCCGGCCGGGCGTGATGGATCGCCTCGGCCTCGGCTACGCCGCACTGTCCGTGATCAATCCGCAGCTGGTGATGTGCTCGCTCTCCGCGTACGGCCAGGATGGACCGTATCGTGACTGGCCCGCGTTCGACCTCGCCCTGCAGGCGATGGGCGGCGCCATGTCGATCACCGGCGAGCCGGGCGGCCAGCCGGTGCGGATGGGGCTGCCGATGGGTGATCTCGCGGGCGGCCTGTTCGGGGCGCTCTCGGTCGCCGGCGCGCTGTTGCGCCGCACGCACACCGGCCGCGGCGCTCACGTGGACCTCTCGCTGCTCGACTGCCAGGTCTCGCTGCTGTCGTACCTCGCGCAGTATTTCTGGACCGACGGCGTGGCGCCGCAGCCGATGGGGTCAGCGCACGCTTCCGTCGTTCCATACGGCACCCTGGCCACGCGCGACGGTCATTTGATCGTCGCCGTCTTCGAGCGGTTCTGGCCGGCCTTCTGTCGTGCGGCCGGCCGTCCCGAGTGGGCGGACGATCCGCGCTTTGCCGCCAACGCCGACCGCGTCGCCAACCGCGCTGCGCTCATGCCACTGATCGAGCGCGCCTTCGCCGAACGGACGACGAAGGACTGGCTCGACCGATTGCATAGCGCCGGAGTGCCGGCGGCGCCGATCCAGACCGTCGATCGCGTGCTGAGCGACCCTCAGGTGTGCCACCGACGAATGGTCGTCACCGTGGAGCACGAGCGTCTCGGCCCGTTACCGACGCTGGGCACGCCGATCAAGGTGGACGGCGACACGGCATTGACGCCCGCGCCGCCGCCGCGGCTGGGCCAGCACACCGACGACGTGCTGGCCACGCTGTTGAAGTACCCCGGCGAGCGCATCGACGCGCTTCGTCGCGAGGGAGTCATCGCATGAACGTCGCGGTCCTCGGTGGCAGCAATGGCGCGTTCGCCACCGCCGCCGATCTCTCGCTCGCCGGCCATCGCGTGCGGCTCTGGCGTCGGCGGGCAGAAGACGTCGGCGCGCTCGCGCAGGGCATCACGCTGCAAGCCGAGCAGCGCCAGGGAGCCGCGCGGCTGGACAAGGCGACGGCCGACCTCGCGGAGGCGGTGCGCGACGCCGACGTGGTCATCGCGCCGCTGCCCGCGTCCACGCACGAAGATCTCGGGCGCCGGCTCGCCGGGATCGTGACCGACCGCCAGATCGTGTTGCTCGGCGCCGCCACGCTGGGCTCGTTCGTGATCGCCCGCGAGATCGCGCGCGCCGGCAAGGCGCAGCCGCTGGCGCTGGCCGAGACCGGCACGCTGGCGTATCTCGCGCGCAAGACTGGACCGGCGGCGGTCGCGGCGCCGGTGCGCGCGGCGAATCTGCCGGTCGGCGTCTTTCCCGCGTCGCGCGCCAAAGAGGCGCTGGCGTGCGTGCGCGAGCTGTATCGCGCCACTCGTCCGTGCGTCGACGCGCTGGATGTTGCGCTCACCAACGTGGGCCCCGTGATCCATCCACCGCTCGTGCTGGTCAATGCCGGCGCCATCGACCGTGGCCCGTTCGATATCCACGCCGCGGGCACGACCGAGAGCGCTCGGCGGCTCATCGACGCCGTCGACGCCGAACGCGTCGCCAGCCGCAAGGGCTGGGGATTTCCGGCGCCGCACTACGAGATGGCGACGTATTACGACGAGGCGCGTGCTGACGAGGGCCTCTACGGCGCCGACGCCAAGCGCAAGCTCGTCGCGAGCGGTCTGTGGAACGAGGCGCTGACGTTCGAGCATCGCTACGTCAGCGAGGATGTCGAGCTCGGCCTGCCGTTTCTCGAATCCTCGGCGCGCTCGGTCTCGATTGCCTGCCCGGCGACCTCCGGCCTGATCGGCGTTTTCGGCGCGCTCCTGGGCCGTCCGCTCGCCGGCCGCGGCCGCGATCTCGATCACCTCGGCCTCGGTGAGCTGACGCTGCGCGAGGTGCGCGAGCTCTTCCACGACGGCTGGCACTCGGCGCTGTGGCGTCGGGCCGTTCGGTGAGCGTACGCGTCGGCGTCACCCTGATGGCCACGGAGCCACCCGACCGGTTCCGCGAGCTCGTGGGGTTGGTCGACGACGCCGGCTTCGACGAGCTGTGGGTGTGCGACTCGTCGCTGCACGCGCGAGACGTCTACGCGTACCTGGCGCTGGCGGCGACAACGTCACGCCGCCTCGCCTTCGGCCCCAACTGCACGCACCCGTACACGCGCCATCCGGCCGTCACCGTGAACGCGATCGCCACGCTGCACGAGCTGTCGGGTGGCCGCGCGCGCCTGGCGCTCGGCGCCGGCGACCGTCCGGTGACCGAGTTGGGCCACCGCGCGGCGCCGGTGGCCACGGTGCGCGAGGCGATCGCCGTCGCGCGCGCACTCACCGCCGGCGGCGAAGTGACCCGCGAGGGGCCGATCCGGCTCGCCCGTGGACGGCTGACCATGACGCTGCCGGCGCCGCTGCCAATCTACGTCGCCGCCTCCGGGGCGCGGATGCTCGAGCTCGGCGGCGAGGTGGCCGACGGTGTTCTCTTCTTCAGTGGCGTGCACCCACCATGCGTCGAATGGGCGCTGGCGCGCGTCGGCGACGGCGCGCGGCGCGCGGGCCGCGATCCGGCGTCGCTGGACGTCGCGTGCACCGTGGCCGGCTCACTCTGCGAGGACGCGCAGCTCGCGCGCCGCGACTGTGTGCCAATGGTTGCGTGGTTTCCGCAGACGGCCCCGATCTATGCCGGGCTGGCCGGCGTACCCGATGACGTCACCGCGCGCATCCGTGCGGCGTATGCAGGCGGGCACTTCGATGGCGCGCACGGGGCGTTCGCCCACGTGACCGGCGAGATGGTCGATCGCTTCACGGTCGCCGGCGGCGCCGAGCTGTGGCGCCGGCGATTCAAAGAGCTGGTCGCCCTCGGCATCCGTCACCTCAACGTGTTCGTGCTGTCGCGAGACGTGCGCGGGATGCTCGAATCGCTCGCGCGCGACGTGCTGCCGGCGGTGCGGGGGCTCGCGTGATGCCGCCGTCCGGCTACGTGTTGATCCGTCCCGAGACGCTCGTGGCGCTGCAGAAGGCCGTGGAAGCGGCGCTGGGCGCTCGCGCCGCGGAATGTCTTGTGGCCGGTGGGCTCGCCGGCGGCGCGAAGGCCGCCGCCGCGCTGGACGGTCCGCCGGAAGCACGTGTGCGGCAGCTGCTCGAGGCCGGGCGCGACATCGGCTGGGGCGACTTCGCGCTCGAGCGGCTCACGGCGACCGAGCTCATCGTCACCGTCGGCGACTCACCGTTCGCGCGCGCCTACGGGCGCGCCGCGGAACCGGTCTGCCACCTCACGCGCGGCGTGCTGCAGACGCTCGCCTCGACGGTGCTCGACGCGCCGGTCGCTGTGGAGGAGACGGCGTGCGCGGCGGCGGGTGCGAGTCGGTGTCGTTTCGAGACGATCGAGATTCGGGGGGACGAGGCGTCCCCGCCGCTGCTCCGCAGCCTGCTCCACATCGGCATCGTGGTGGAGGACCTCGAGGCGAGCCTGCGCGAATGGCAACGTCTGTTCGACGTGAGCGCGGGCCACCGCTGGCAAAGCGAGGTCGGCGTGAACGTCGCGTTTCTCGACGTGGCGGGCGCGCGGCTCGAGCTGGTGGAATACACGGGCCCCATCGTGGCGCGCTTCGGTCCCGTACTCGCCCCGCGCGCGGGTGTCCACCACGTGTCCTTTGTCGTCGACGATCTCGACGCCGCCATCACGGCGGTGCGGGCGCGGGGGCTGCGTGTCGTGCCGGGTTTCCCGCTGGAGGGCGCGCAGGGACGCATCGTGTTCCTCGAGCCCGAGCCCACGACCGGTCTCGTCGTCGAGCTCTGCCAGCCGCGCGGGCGGACGTGATGGGCTACCGCATCGGCGTCGACGTCGGCGGGACGTTCACCGATCTCCTGCTCACACGCGAAGACGTCCCACCGCGCGCGGCGAAGACACCGTCGACTCCCGCCGACCCCTCGGAAGGCTTCCTCGCGGGGCTCGCCGAACTGGCGGCGGCCGAGGGCCGCGCGCTCGACGCTTTCCTGAGCGACGTGGAGGTCATCGTCCACGGCACCACGGTCACGACCAACGCCGTCCTCACCGGCGACGTCGCGCGCGTGGGTCTACTGACCACGCGCGGCTTCCGCGACGCGCTCGCGATGCGGCGCGGTATCCGCGAGGCGCAGTACGACAACCGCTACGCGGCGCCGCCCCCGCTCGTTCCCCGCTGGCTCCGCCTGCCCGTCACCGAGCGCATCGATGCCACCGGGGCCGTCCTCACGCCGTTGGACGCCGCGGACGTCGACGCGGCCCTGGACACGCTGCGCGGCGCCGGCGTGGAGGCGGTGGCCATCTGCTTGATGCACGCGTGGGCGAATGCCGCCCACGAGCAGACTGTGGAGGCGCGCGCGCGGGACGCGGTGCCGACGGCGTATCTGTCGCGCTCGTCGGCGCTGATGCCGCAGGTGCGCTTCACCGAGCGTGTGAGCACCACGGTCCTCAACGCCGCCGTGGGGCCCGTGCTGTCGCGCTACCTCGATCGTCTCGTCGCGCGCCTCGCCGCCGCGGGCTTCCGCGGTGTCCTGCTGATCATGCAGTCCAACGGGGGCGTGGCGGGACCGGGGGTGGCGCGCGCGGCGGCGGCGACGAGCCTGCTGTCGGGCCCGGCGGCCGCGCCGACGGCGGCGCTCGCCTACGTCGCCCCGCACGTCGCGCGCGACTTCATCACGGTGGACATGGGCGGAACTTCGTTCGACGTGTGCCTCATCAAGGACGGGGTGCCCGCGGTGACGTCGGAGGGCCGCATCGCGCGCTATCCATTCGGTCTTCCCTCGCTGGCAATCCACACGATCGGCGCCGGCGGTGGGTCCATCGGGTGGCTCGACGACGGCGGGCTCTTGCGCATGGGACCGCGCAGCGCCGGCGCCGACCCGGGCCCTGCGTGCTACGCCCGCGGTGGCGCCCAGCCCACGTGCACCGACGCCGACCTCGTGCTCGGCTATCTGTCCCCTGCGGGCTTCCTCGGCGGCCGCTTCCCGCTCGACGAGGCCGCCGCACGCGCCGCGGTCGCCACACTCGCCGCGGCGCTCGGCCGCAGCGTGGAGGCCGCCGCCGCCGGGATGGTGGAGGTGATCGACGCCAATATGGCGGCGGGCATCCGGCACGTCAGCGTGGAGCGGGGCCACGACCCGCGTGAGTTCCTCCTGGTGGTGGGCGGCGGCGCTGGGCCCGTCCATGCCGCCGGCATCGCGCGCGAGCTGGGTCTCACGCGGCTGCTCGTGCCCCGCGACTCCTCGATCTTCTGCGCGGCGGGGCTCGTGCGCTCCGATCTGCGTCACGACTTCGTACGGAGCCATCCATGTGCCTTCGATCGGCTCGACCGCGTGGCGCTCCGCCGGGTGGCCTCCTCGCTCGAGGCCGACGCTCGCGCGACGCTGGCCGCGGAGGACGTGAGGCGCGAGCGCGCGGTGGTGCGGCTCGCGTGCGACGTCCGCTACGTGGGCCAGTACCACGAGCTCACGGTCGAGTGGCTCGCCGACGAGGTCGAGGGGCTCGATCTCTCGGGCGCGAGCAAGCGCTTCCACGAGGCGCACGACCGGCAGTACGGATACGCGCTGCCCGAGACGCCCCTCGAGCTCGTCAACGTGCGCGCCGTCGCGCTCGGCCTCACGCCGGCCGCGCCGCTGCCCGAGATCCCGCGTGGCGAGGCCTCCGCCGCGCGCCGCGGCAGCCGCCGCGCCTGGGTGGCGCAAGACGCCGCCTTCGCCGACACCGACGTCTTCGACGGCGAGGCGCTTGGCGCCGGCGCCCGGTTGGCGGGGCCCGCCATCGTCGAGCTGACGACGACGACCGTCGTCGTGGCGCCGGGCTTCGGGCTCGAGGTCGACCGACACGGGTCGTTCATGGTGGAGCGGCGATGAGCGCTCCCGGGATCGATCCGGTCTTCGCCTCCGTCCTCGCGTGCCGGCTGAAGGCGATCACCGAGGAAATGGGGCTCACGCTGCTGCGTACGACGCGCTCGCCGATCCTCAGCGAGGCGCGCGATTTCGTGACCGGGCTCTACGGCCCACGCGGCGAGATCTGGGCGCAGACCGAGTACATCCCGATCCTCGCCTTCGCGCTCCAGCCCGCGTGCCGTGCGGTCATCTCCGCCTTCGAGGGCGACGTCAATCGCGGCGACGTGTTCCTGCACAACGACGTCTTCTCCGGCGGCAACCAGAACAACGACGTGGCGGTCTTCCGGCCCGTCTTCGTCGACGGTCGGCTGGTCGCATGGGCGGCGACCAAGGGCCACCAGGCCGACATCGGGGGCGCGCAGGCCGGCGGCTACAACCCGCGCGCCACCGAGGTATGGCAGGAGGCGCTGCGCATCCCGCCGCTGCGGGTCGTCGAGCGCGGAACGCTGCGCCATGACGTCTGGCGCATGGTCTTCGCCAACGTGCGGCTGCCGATCGTGGAGGAGGACATCCGAGCGCAGATCGGCGGCACCGTGATGGGCGAGCGGGGCGTGGTGGAGCTCTACCGGCGCTCCGGCGCCGAGCGCGTCGAGACCCACCTGGCATACCTGTTCGATGTGACAGAGCGCCGCATGCGTGCCGAGCTCGCGCGCATCCCCGACGGTGTCTACACGGGCGAGTCGACCGTGTTCGACGATGGCCACCACGAAGGCAGCCGGCATCCGATCCGCGTCACCATCACGGCGCGCGGCGGCGAGCTGCGACTCGACTACACGGGCACGGCGCCGCAGACGGTCGGCTTCGTCAACGCACCGCTGGCGTCATCGTATTCGGCGGTCCTGCTCACGGTGCTCATGCTGGTGGACCCCGAGATCCCGCACAACGAAGGGATCCTGCGCCCGCTCCGCGTCGACATCCCGCGCGGCACGCTGCTGAACGCCGACTTCCCGGCGGCCACGACGTTCGGCAATACGCTGGCGGGCCCACACTCCGACGCGATCTTCCGCGCGCTCGCCAAGGCGGTGCCCGAGCGCGTGTGCGCCGGCTGGAACCGCATGCTCGGTATGACCGTCGCCGGCATGGACCCGCGCCGGCGTCGGCGCTACGTGGACATCCTCTTCCTCGCGCTCAAGGGAGGCTCCGGCGCCGTGCGCGGCGCGGATGGCTACGACCACATCGGCCTCATCAACACAGCCGGCGGCCTGCTCTCGCAGGACTATGAAATGCTCGAGATCCAGACGCCGCACCGGCTCCTGCGTCACGAGTACCTTCCCGACTCGGCCGGCGCCGGCCGCTGGCGTGGCGGCCTCGGCGTGGTGACGGAGTTCGTCGTCGAGGGCGACGACGTCACCGGCGTCACGTTCGGCGACGGCGTCGAGGAGGAGGCGCGCGCATTCGGGCTCTTCGGCGGCCGATCGGGCGGCGCCAACCGCCTCGAGTTGGCCACGCCGGACGGGCGCACGCTCGTCCCCCGCGCCAAGGACGTCGTGGCGATCCCGCGCGGTACGATCTTCCGCCAGTGGGCGGGCGGCGGCGGGGGCTATGGTGAGCCGCGCGAACGTCTCCGCGAGGTCGTCGCCGCCGAGGTGCGGGACGGACTCGTGTCACGACGCGCGGCGGAGGAAGTCTACGGCGTTCGAGACTCGACGGTTGCGGAATGAGCGCCGCGACGATCATTCACGTGGTCGTCTCGGGGCTTGCGACCGGCGCGATCTACGCGCTGATGGCGCTCTCGCTGGTCATCATCTACAACGCCACGCGCACCCTGAACTTCGCGCAGGGCGAGATGCTCATGATGTCGACGTTCGTCGCGTGGGCGGCGCAGCGGGCGCTTGGGCTGCCGCTCGCCTTCACGCTCGTCGTGGCCGTCTTCGCCGGCGGCGTCATAGCCTGGGTCGTGGAGCGTGCGATCATCCGGCGGGCGATCGCGGGCACCCACTGGGACGTGCTCATCATCACGGTGGGGCTATCGCTGATTCTCAGAGCCATCGCTGGGCTCGTGTGGACGCACGACGAGTTCCCGTTCCCGTCGTTCTTTCCGTCGGCGCCGATCATCTTCGGTCCCGTGCGGGTGGCGCCCGTGTCGCTCGGGATCCTCGGCGGCTCGCTCGCGCTGATGATGGCGCTCTGGGCGCTGTTCCGGTTCACGCGGCTGGGCCGCGCGATGCGCGCCGTGGCGCAGAACCAGCGCGCGGCGCGGCTCATGGGCATCAGCGTGGAGCGTGTGTACTCGACGTCGTGGGTGCTGGCGGGCGTCGTCGGCGCCGTGGCCGGCGTGCTGGTCGCACCCGTCGTGTTCCTGTCCAGCAAGATGGGCCTCATCGTGATCAACGGCTTCACGGCCGCGGTGATCGGCGGCTTCGGCTCGATGCCGGGCGCGGTGATCGGCGGCATGTTCCTCGGCGTGCTCGAGAACCTGGCACCACTCTATCTGCCGTCGGGCATCCGCTACTCGGTGCCGTTCGTGGTGCTCGTGGCCGTGCTCGTCGTACGCCCCGCGGGCCTCGTCGGCCGTGTCGAGCAGAGGAAGATGTGATCACTCGCCGCGTCTGGCCGGCTCTCGCCCTCGCCGTGCTCGCCGCGTGGCCGTGGGTGGCGCCGCGCTACTTCGTCTTCCTCGCCAGCCTCGTGCTGGTCAACGTCGTCGTCGCCATCGGTCTGAATCTGCTCTCCGGCTACACCAACCAGCTCTCGTTCGGGCACGCGGGCTTCCTTGCCATCGGCGCTTATGTGGCGGCGCTGATCACGATCCACGCCCCAGCGGTGCCCGTCATCGTCACGCTGCTCCTCGCAGGCGCATTCACCGCCGCCGTCGGCCTAGCGTTTGGCGTGCCCTGCCTGCGCCTGGGCGGTCTCTACCTGAGTATGGCCACGCTGGCGTTCGGCTTCGTGATCACGGAGGCGATCCTCAATCTCGACATGCTGACGAAGGGCGCGGACGGCCTGCGTGTGCCGGTCGCACGGCTCGGCGCCTGGCCGCTGGCGACCGACACTGCGCGGTACTACCTGACCGCCGTCGTCGCCGTGTTGATGGTGGCCGCCGCCGTCAATCTGGTGCGCGCGCGCCCGGGCCGGGCCTTCCTGGCGCTGCGCGAGAGCGAAATCGCCGCGCAGGCCAGCGGCGTCCCGGTGGCGGCGTACAAGACCGCGGCCTTCGGGCTGTCGGCGTTCTACACGGGCGTCGCGGGCGGGCTCTTCGCTTTCGTGGTCGGCTTCCTGTCGCCCGACGCCTTCGACGTGTTCCTGTCGGTGGACTTCGTCGTGATGATCATCGTGGGTGGCCTCGGCTCGGTGCCGGGCTCTATCATCGGCGCCGCCGTGGTGACCGTGCTCTATGACTGGCTCGCCGCATTCCAGAATTACCGGCCGCTGATCTTCGGCGCCATCCTGATCGCTTGCATGCTCTTCATGCCCGGTGGCATCGTGCGCGCCCTCGCGCCATCGGCTCGCCGCTGACCCCATCCCATGGGAAGGAGGACGTCATGCGCCTCACCGCTTCGCTTCTGATCGCGCTGCTCGCGCTCGTGGTCATCGGCCCGGCCGCCGCCCAGCAGGGCGTGAGCGATGCCGAGATCGTCGTCGGTTGCTCGAACTCGTTCTCCGGGCCGCTGGCCTACACGGGCGAGCAGGCGACGCGCTACGGCGTCGACCTCTACTTCAAGGTGGTCAACGACACCGGTGGCATCAACGGCCGCAAGGTCCGCACCGTGTACTACGACGACGGCTACAAGCCTCAGGAGGCCGTCGCCAATACGCGCAAGCTCGTCGAGCAGGACAAGGTCTTCGCGGTGATCGCGCCGCAGGGGACGGCGCCGGTGGCGGCCACCCTCGAATACCTCGAGGAGAACAAGGTCCCGCTGCTGTTTCCGTTTCAGGGGTCGCCGATCACGCGCGGCAAGAAGTACGTCTTCAGCGGGATGACGCTTTACGACCGGCAGTCCAAGATGATGATCGACTACCTGGTCGGCGAGCGGAAGCTCAAGACGTTCGGCGTGCTCTACCAGGACGACGACTACGGCAAGGCGTTCCTCACCGCGTACGAAAAGGATCTCGCGCGCCACAATCTGAAAATTGCGTCGGCCGAGCCGGTGAAGCGCGGCGTGACCGACGTGAGCGCTCAGATCGCGAAATTACGTGCGGCGTCGCCCCAGGTCACGTTCCTCGTGCTGACGCCGGGGCCGGGCGCCCAGGCGCTGAAGGAGCGGCAGAAAATCGGCTGGACGGACACCGTCATGGTCTCGTCGGGGCCGCTCACCGATGAGAAGTATCTCGGCCTCGCCGGCGACGCGGCCGAGGGCGTGGAGGGCCTGTCGCTGTGGCCGGATCCGCTGACGTCGGACCTGCCGGGCGTCAAGGCGTACCGCGCGGCGATGCAGAAGTACTTCGACAAGAACGAGCCGAATCGCTACTCGCTGTCGGGTTACTTCGCGGCGATGCTGTTCGCCGAGGGGGCCAAGCGCGCCGGGCGCACTCTGACGCGCGAGACGCTGATCGGCGCCCTCGAGAACGTTCGCGGCTTCGACAGCGGCATCCTGCCCCCGCTGACGATCGGTCCGGACCACGAGACGCAAAAGCAGGGCTTCTGGGTTCGCGTGGAGAAGGGCCGTTTCAAGGCGTTGACCGACTGGTTGAAATCGGACTGAGCGCGCGTGGCCCTGCTCGCCGTCCACGATCTCGGCATCCGCTTCGGCGGGTTGGCGGCGCTCGCGGAGGTGAGCTTCGAGGTCTCGCAGGGCGAGATCCTCGGCCTGATCGGTCCCAACGGCGCGGGGAAGTCGACGGTCTTCAACGTGCTGACGGGACTGTACCGGCCGGACTCCGGCCGCGTCACGTTCGCCGGCGAGAGTCTGCTCGGCCTCGCGCCGCACGTCATCGCCCGGCGGGGGATCGCGCGCACGTTTCAGAACACGGAGGTGTTCCGGCCGCTGAGCGTCATCGACAACGTGCGCGTCGGCCTGCACTCGCGGCTGAGCAGCGGCGTCGTCGCCGCCGCCCTATGGTCGCCGCGCGTGGCGCGCGAGGAGCGCGCGGCGCGCGAGCGCGCGCTGACGCTGCTGGAGCGACTCGGCCTGGCGGATGTCGCCGACGTGGAGGCCGGTGCGCTGCCGCTCGGACGTCAGAAGCGCCTGGAGATGGCGCGGGCGCTGGCCGCCGAGCCACGCTGCCTGCTGCTCGACGAGCCGGCCGGCGGGCTCAATCCCACGGAGACGCGCGGGCTCATGGAGCTGATCGCAGGGCTGCGCGAGGAGCTTCGACTGACCGTGATCGTCGTCGAGCACGACATGGACCTCGTCATGGGCATCTCGGATCGCGTGGCGGTCCTGCACTACGGACGCAAGATCGCCGAGGGCACGCCGCGCGAGGTCGCCCACGACGCGGCCGTGCTCGAGGCCTATCTGGGCGCCGCCGAGCCGACCTGAACTCCGACATGCTCGAGATCGAAGATCTGAGCGTGGCGTATGGCCAACGCCGCGCCCTCGACGGCGTCTCGCTGAGCGTGCGCGAGGGGGAGATCGTCACGCTGCTCGGCGCCAACGGCAGCGGAAAATCGACCACGCTGCGCGCGATCTCCGGCCTGGTGCGGCCGCGGCGCGGCCGCATCATCTATCGCGGTCGCGATCTTGCTGCGGCATCCCCGGACTCCATCGTGGCCGCCGGCATCGGCCACGTGCCAGAGGGCCGCGACATCTTCGGCGAGTTCAGCGTTCGGGAAAACCTGCTGGTCGGTGCCCATACGACGCCGCGGCGCCAGGTAGACGCGCGTCTCGCCGAGGCCTACGCCTCGTTTCCCGTGCTGCGCGAGCGTCAGGCGCAGCGCGCCGCGACGCTATCCGGGGGCGAGCAGCAGATGCTCGCCATCGCTCGCGCGCTGATGGCGCGACCGCGCGTATTGCTGCTCGACGAACCGTCGCTCGGGCTGGCCCCCCGCCTCGTGATCGAGATCTTCCGCGTCATCGAGCGGATCAACCGCGACGGCGTCACCGTGCTGCTGGTCGAGCAGAATGCGCGCCGTGCGCTCGCGCTGGCCGGGCGTGGCTATGTGCTGGAGATCGGCCGCGTCGCCGTGTCCGGCCCGAGCGCGGAGCTGGCGGCCGACCCGCGCATCCGCGCCGCCTATCTCGGAATGGCGGGACCGCCGACGTGATCGTTTTTGATCTTCGCGCGCGTCGTGTAGGCTGGCACGCATGGCCCGACACCCCGCGCCGGTGGCCGCGTGCCTCGGCGGCGTCTTGCTGCTCTCTGCACTGCTCGTCGCGATTCCCGCCGGCCGCCGGCCGTTCTGGTCGTCCGATGAGGCGCGCGTCGCGCTGCTCGCACGGGATGCGCTCGAAAACGGTCGGTGGCTGGTAGCCGATCTGCGGCACGAGGAATACCTTAACAAGCCGCAGCTGACCTACTGGGGCGTTGCGCTCAGCTCGATGCCGTTCGGACGCGTCACCGAGACGAGCGCCGCGATCCCCGGGGCGCTGGCGTCGATCGCCGCCGTCGCCGGCGTGATCGCCATCGGCTGGCGGATCTGGGGATGGAGGACGGGCGCCGTCGCCGGCCTGGTGCTCGCCACGACACCGCTCCAGTTCGACATGGCACACCAGGTCTTACCCGACATGCCGCTCAGCGCGTGGCTAGTCTGGGCGTTGTATTTCTTCAGCCGCGCGGCGAGCGGCGGCTGGTCGCTTGCTCCGACGCTCGGCTTTTACGTTTGTCTTACGGCCGCGCTCCTGAGCAAGGGACCGGCAGCGCTCGCGGGCGTCGCGGCCGCCGTCGTCGCGGTTGCGCTGACCGATGGCGCCGGCACCTTGCGCAGGGTACGCCCTGTCCTCGGAGCGGCCGTGGTGCTCGGAGTGTCGGGCATCCTGTGGCTCGTGCCCTATCACGTGCGCTCCGCAGGCGCGTTCCAGGGAAAGGTGATCACGGGACACTACGTGACGTGGTACGCCGCAGCCGGGTCGATTTCGGGACGGCTCGAGAGCCTCACGGAGCCGCTCATCGTGTTCCTGCCGTGGACGCTGCTGCTGGCCGCGGCGCCGTTCTGGTGGCGACAGCGTCCCGATCCGGCGCGCCTCCGGATCATTCTCTGGACCGCGACGCTGTGGCTGCTTTTCGCGATGTCGGGCCACTTCCGCGCCCGGTACGTGCTCCCGGTGCTGCCGGGACTCGCGCTGCTGACGGCCGACGTGGTGACCGCGCCCGTGGGCGGCCGTGCCGAGCGCGCGCTTCGGTGGGCCGCGATCCTGGCCGCCGTGTTCGCGATCGTCATCGCAGTCGTGATGGCGGTGCCCGCGCTGCAACCGGCCATCGCGCGCGGCTTGATGCCGGAGGACCGGGCGTACCTGCCGACTGCGACGTGGGAGCGCGCTGCGCTGGCAATCTTCGCGCTCGGCGCGGCGGTCGCGCTCGTGGTCGGGGTGCGGCGGCGCGCGGTACGGCTCGGCGCCGTCTGGCTCGGGCTCGCGTTGTCCGGGATGTTCGTCGTCCTCGGCATCACCTATCCACCCCGCTACACGCAAATCTTCGACATCCGCCCGATGAGCGCGGCGGCCGTGGCAGGACTTCCGCCCGGCGCGCCCATCTTCGGCCATCCCGATTTGCGTCTGAGCTACGACATTTATCTGCGGCGTCCGGTGATCGAATTGCCGACGAACGCGGAAGTCCGCGAGCGGCTCGCCAGGGACCCGCGAGCCCGCGTCATCATGCCGGCGGCCGCTTGGGAGACGATCGCGCCGAGCGTCGGCGCGGGCTGGCGCGTGCTCGCCTCCGCCACGTTGCGCGATCGCGTGATGGTGCTGGTCGGGCAGGAGGCGCCGTGAGCGACGAGATCGAGCTCTCCGTCGTCGTTCCGATGTTCAACGAGGTCGACAACGTGCCGCTGCTCTGGGAAGAGCTCGACGCCGCGCTCGCCAAGGTCGGCCGGCGAACCGAGATCATCTTCGTCGATGACGGCTCGACGGACGGCAGCGCCGCCGCGGTGCGGGCGCTCATGGAGCGCGACCCGCGGGTGCGGCTGCTGTCGTTCGAGAGCAACGCGGGGCTGTCGGCGGCGTTCAAGGCCGGCTATGGAGCCGCGCGCGGATCGATCGTCGTGACCATGGACGCGGATCTCCAGAACGATCCGCGCGACGTCGAGCTGCTGCTGGCCGCGATGGACAACGCCGACGCGGCCGTCGGCTATCGCTCACGGCGCCGCGACCCGTGGCACAAGCGGATGTCGTCCCGCGTCGCCAATGCGATCCGCAACCGCATCAGCGGCGACCACGTCATCGACAGCGCGTGCAGCCTGCGCGCGATGCGTCGGGAATGCACCGCCGCGATCCCGCCGTACTCCGGGATGCACCGCTTCGTGCCGACGCTGCTGCGTATCGCCGGCTACCGTGTCGCCGAGGTGCCGGTGCACCACCGCCCACGCACGCTAGGGCGCTCCAAGTTCGGGATCCGGAACCGCGCCCTGCCGGCCTTCATCGATCTCCTCGTCGTCCACTGGATGATGCGCCGGACCGTACGCCGCCGCTTGCGCGAGGTGTCGCCGCCCGACCGCCCGATCGGCTAGGGAAGTGCTGCCGCTCCGGCCGCCCGATCGGCTAGGATCGGAGGCGGGAGGCGCCCGTGAGCGAGTCGGACAGCCGATCCGAGCAGAAAGCGCTCGACCGCGAGTTCCTGATTGCGAGAGCGGCCGAAGCGCGCGCCGAGCGCGAGCTGCGCGAAAAGATCCTCCGATGGGTCTACACGGCGGCCGGCGTGTTCGTCGTCCTGTTCGTCATCGCCATGCTGTTCCTCTGAGCGCTCGCCGGTAGTGGCGGCGCTCGAGCGCTCGCCGGTAGTGGCAGCGCCCGCGGGTGCCGCCGCCGGCGTACGCGTTGCGCTCGCCGGCGTCGCCCTCGTGCTCGCGTGTTCCGTGCTCGTCCCCAGCGCGGGGGCCCTGTTGTGGAGGCGCGACTCACCGCGGCCGTGAGCGGCGCGTATACTCGCCTGCGCGATGTTTCAGCCCGAGCTCGAGACGCTCGATCCCGAAGCGCTGTCGCAGCTGCAGCTCGAGCGGATGCGCGCGACCCTCGCGCGCTGCCTGACGAACCCCGCATGGTGGCGCCGTCTCGGGGGCGTCCGACCCGAAGACGTCAAGCGGGTAGACGAGTGGGTGCGGCTGCCGTTCCTCACGAAGGACGAGCTGCGCGACGCCTATCCGTACGGCCTCGCGTGCGGCGCGGACTATCGGCGCGTGCACATGTCGAGCGGCACCACCGGCAATCCGATCCTCAACCCGTACACGGCGGCTGACATCGCGCAGTGGGGCGAGGTCATGGCGCGCTGCTACGTCGCCGCCGGCGTGACGGCGAGCGATGTCATCCAGATCACGCCGTCGTTCGGATTGTTCACCGGGGGCTTCGGGTTTCACTACGGCGCCGAGCGGCTCGGCGCCATGGTGGTGCCGGTCGGCGCCGGGCGGACATCGCTGCAGCTGCGATTGATGCGCGATTTGAAGGTGACGGTCCTGACGGCGATCGCGACCTATCCGCTGCGGCTGATCGAGGTCGCGCGCGAGGAGCGCTTCGACCTGGAGACGCTGTCGCTGCGCGTCGGCATCTTCGGCTCCGAGATGTGGTCGGACGCCCTGCGCGCCCGGATCGAGCGCGAGCTATCGATTCGCGCGTACGACATCATCGGCATGACCGAGACGGGCGGGCCGGGCCTGGGCATCGACTGCGCCGCGCGTGCCGGGGTGCACGTCTGGGAGGACCACTACGTCGTCGAGATCGTGGATCCGTTCACCGGCGCGCGACGGTCGGATGGCGAGGAAGGTGAGCTCGTCGTCTCGACACTGACACGCGAGGGGCTGCCGCTCGTGCGTTACCGGACTCACGATCTCACCCGCGTCGTATCGCGCGCCCGGTGCGCCTGCGGCCGCACCTCGCTCCGTCTGGACCGGCTGCGCGGACGCACCGACGACATGGTCGTTTACAAGGGCGTCAACTTCTATCCGCGGCAGGTGGAGACGCTGCTGCTCGGCCGCGCCGGTGTCAGCCACGAATACCAGATCGTGCTCGATGCCGAGGGCGGCGGTGAGCGCATGACCGTGCTGGTCGAGACGGAGGCCGGATGCGATCCCGGCGTCGCCGCGCGGATCAAGCGCGACCTGCACGACGCGCTGGCCCTGGGAGCCGAGATCCGCCTGTGTCCGGGCGGCAGCCTCGAGCGGCCGCAGGGCAAAGCCGTGCGCGTGGTGGACCGGCGGCCGAAAGCATGACTCGGGCGCTGGAGGGCGTCACCGTGCTCGCCCTCGAGCAGGCCACCACGCTGCCGTTCCTCACGTATCGTCTGGCGTGCGACGGCGCGCGCGTGATTCGGGTCGAGAACCCGCAGCGCCCGGATCCCAATCGATTCGTCGGACGCGACGTGCTCGGCGAGCCCGCCATGCGCGCCTATTTCCTCCCGAACAACTGCGGCAAGGAGGCGATCACGCTGAACCTCGCGACCGCGGACGGCCGTGCGCTGCTGCACGACCTCGTCGCCCGGCTCCCCGTCGACGTCGTCGCCACCAACCAGCGGCCGCGCTCCTACGCCGCGCTCGGGATCGACGAGCCGACGCTGCGCGACGTGCGTCGCGACCTGATCTGGGTCGGCATCAGCGGTTTCGGTCCCGAACACGACGAGCCGGCTTACGATCCGGTGTTGCAAGCGCGCGCAGGGTTCATGGCGCTGACCGGCGAGCCGGACGGTCCGCCCACGCCGTTCGGCGCGCCGATGGTCGATCTGGGCGCCGCGGAGCACGCCTACGGTGAAGTGATGAAGGCGCTCTACCGCCGCGCGAAGACGGCCGAGGGCGCGCGGATCGACGTCGCGATGTTTCGCAGCGCGGTGTCGTGGCTGGTGGCGCCCGTCGCCATCGAAAGCCTCGGCGAGCACGTTGCGCGTCGGGGCAGCGGCCATCAGTTCTTCGCGCCCGTCGGCGTCCATGCGACGCGCGATGGCCACGTCTACCTCGCCGTGGGGAACGACGCGCAGTGGAAGGCGCTGGCGGCGCTGCCGGCCTTCGCCGGCATCGATCGTCCCGAGTACGCCGCGAACGCCGGCCGCATCGCCGATGCAGCGTGCCTGCACCCAGCGCTCGGCGAGCGACTCGGACGGCTCACGACCGAGGCGGCGCTCGCGCTCCTGCGCAGCGCCGAGGTCCCGGTCGCGCGCGTCGCGACGGTGCCGGAGGTGCTCAGCGATCCGCTGGTGGCGCCGGGTCTCATGCGCGTGCGCGATCCGCGGACGGGGCTGACGATCGCGCTGCCGTCTCCGCCCGTCGGCGATGCGCCCGCGCTGACGTTTCCGCCACGGTTGGGCGAGCACAACGCGCGCGTGTACGGCGCGCTGGGGCTCACGTCGGCCCAGCTCGCCGATTTGACGACGCGCGGCATCGTGTAGACGCGTGTCGCCTGCCGTCGACGCCGCGAGCCGGGGGGTTTTCGCCTTTACTGGCTCGTGGTCCGGCCGTTCAGCGGTCACATTCGCGGCGCGATGCTCGCCGCCGTCGCCCGCGAGGCGACGCGCCGGACCCGCGACGCGGCCCTGTATAGTATCCGCGCATGCACGAGCCGTTCTACCTCACCGACGATCAGCGCATGATCCGCGATCTCGCGCGGAAGATCGCGCGCGAGCGCGTGGCGCCGAACGCCGCCCGCTACGACGACGCCGAGGAATATCCCGAGGACTCCATCCGCGCGCTGATCGAGGCCGGTCTTTATGGCATCTGGGTGCCCGAGACATACGGCGGCACCGCGATGGGCGCGCTGGCGCTGGCCCTCGTGTGCGAAGAGGTCGCGGCGGCGTGCGCCTCGACGGGCACCCAGTACCTCGATCAGGCGCTCGGCGGCGTCCCGATCCTGCTCGCCGGCACCGACGAGCAGAAGAAGCGTTTCCTGCCGGCGCTCGCGGCCGGTGAGCGGTTGTGCGCATATTCGCTGTCCGAGCCGGGCGCGGGCTCCGACGCGGCGGGCCTGCGCACGACGGCGGTGCGTCGCGGCGACCACTACGTGCTCAACGGATCCAAACAGTGGTGCACCAACGGTGACCACGCCGACGTGATCACCGTCTTCGCCACGCTCGATCCGTCGAAGCGGGCGCGCGGGATCACGGCCTTCCTCGTGGAGAAGGGGATGCCCGGATTTACCGTCGGCAAGAAAGAAAAGAAGATGGGCATTCGCGCCTCGCCCACGGTGGCGCTGCACTTCTCCGACTGCGAGATCCCGGTCACCAACCGCCTTGGCGCCGAGGGAGAGGGGTTCAAGCTCGCGATGCGAACGCTCGACATCACGCGGCCGGCAACCGGTGCGCTCGCGCTCGGCATCGCCCAGGCGGCGCTCGACGCCGCCGTCGCCTACGCGAAGGAGCGCCAGCAGTTCGGCCAGCCGGTCGGCGCGTTTCAGAGCATCCAGTTCATGCTCGCCGACATGGCGATGGCCGTGCACGGTGCGCGGCTCATGATCCATCACTGCGCGCGGCAGCTCGATGCCGGGATCACGGGCAATACCTACGAGGCCTCGATGGCGAAGTGCTTCGCCGCCGACGCGGCGATGAAGGTCACCACCGACGCGGTGCAGATTTTCGGCGGCTACGGCTACACGCGCGACTATCCCGTCGAGCGCTACATGCGCGACGCCAAGATCATGCAGATCTACGAGGGCACCAACCAGATCCAGCGCGTCGTCATCGCCAAGGAGCTGCTCGAGTGACGACCGCCCGACGCCTGGCGCACTTCATCGCCGGGCTGAGGCTGGACGCCCTCCCGGCGCCTGTGGTCGATCGCGCGGTCCTGCTCACGCTCGACACGCTCGGCAACGCTCTGGCCGCCGCCGGCGAGGATTTCGGCCGCGCGGCGCTCGACACCGCCGAGCGGCTGGGCGGCGCCCCCGAGAGCGCGCTCCTCGGACGTCCGACGCGGGTAGCCGCGGCCAACGCGGTCCTCGCCAATGCCACGCTCGCTCACGGTCTCGACTTCGACGACACGCGCGAGGATGCGATCGTCCACACGAGCTGCGTCGCGGTGACGACGGCGCTGGCGCTCGCCGAGGCCACGGGCGCGTCGGGGCGCGAGCTGCTCGAGGCCGCGATCGCAGGCGTCGAAGTCATGTGCCGCGTCGGTCTCGCGGTCCCCGGCGCGCTGCATGCGCGCCACTTTCATCCCACCGCCATCGCCGGGGGATTCGGCGCCGTCGCCGCGGCCGGTCGCCTGCAGCGGCTGACGGAAGATCAGCTGACGCACGCGTTCGGGATCGTGGGCAGCCAGGCCGCGGGCATCATCGAGTACCTGGCCGACGGCTCGTGGACCAAGCGGATGCACGCGGGCTGGGCCGCGCACGCCGGCGTCGTCGCGACGCTGCTCGCCCGCGCCGGCTTCACCGGGCCGGCGACGGTGCTGGAGGGCGAGCATGGACTCTACGCCGCGTTCGCCGGCGGCCACGATGCCGCGCGCCTGGCGTCGCTCCTGGATTCGCTCGGCCGCGTGTGGGAGCTGGAGGCGCTCACCCTCAAGCCCTATCCATGCGGCTCGATCGCCCAGCCCTACATGGACTGCGCTGCGCGGCTGCGCGAGCGCGACTGCATCCGCGCGGACGCGGTGACCGCGATTCGCTGTCGCACGTCGGCCGGCCCAGTGCCTCGGCTCTGGGAGCCGCTGGCGGCGAAGCACGCGCCTCCGAACGGCTACGCGGCGAAGTTCAGCCTGCCGTACCTGATCGCCGTGATCGTCGTGAAGGGACACGCGGGACTCGCCGAATTCACCGATACGGCCGTGCGCGATCCCGACGTGCTTGGGCTCGCCTCGCGCGTGACCTACGAGCTGGATCCCACGATCGATTACCCGCGGCAGTTCGTCGGCGACGTCGAGGTGACGCTCGCGGACGGGCGTCGGCTGCGCGAGCGGCAGGATCGCCCGCGCGGGGGGCCCGATGCCCCGCTGACGCGCGCGGAGCTCGAGGCGAAATTCCGCGGCAACGCGGGGCTGGCGCTGCCGGCCGCGCGGGCCGACGCGATCATCGCCGCCGTGCGAGCGCTGCCCGGCGCGTCGAGCCTCAAAGATCTGAGCGCAGCGCTCACCCCGGAGAGCCATCGATGACGAAACGATTCGTAGTCGCGGCCGTCGCCGCCCTCGCGGCCATCGTCGCGGGCGCCATCGCCGGCGCCGACGCCCAGACGCCCAGCAAGCATCTCGAAGGCGCCCGCAAGGAAGGCAAGGTCGTCTGGTACACGTCGCTGGTGCTGCCGAGCGCGGAGAAGGTCGCCAAGCTGTTCGAGGCCGCCTACCCCGACATCAAGGTCGAGGTCCATCGCACCGGCTCGCAGCGAATCTTACAAAGAGTGATGCAGGAGCTGCAGGCGAACATCAAGAACGTGGACGTCGTCCACACGTCCGACGCCGGGCACTACGTGTTCCTCAAGGAGAAAAAGCTGCTGGCGAAGTACACGCCGGCAGGCGTCGACGCGTTTCCTGCGGGATTCAAGGACAAGGACGGGTACTACTACGGTCTGCGCGCAACGGTGAACGCGATCGCCTACAACACCAAGGCGGTGTCGGCGGCCGAGGCGCCGAAGACCTGGAAAGACCTGCTCGACCCCAGGTGGAAGGGCAAGATGGTGACGGCGCATCCGGGCTACAGCGGCGTCATCGCCACGCACGTGCTGGCGCTGGTGCATCTCAACGGCTGGGACTACTTCAAGGCGCTCGCCCAGAACAAGCTGATGATCGTGCAGTCGGCGAACGACCCCGCCACCGTGGTCAGCTCTGGTGAGCGCGTGGTGGCTGCCGATGGCGGCGACTACAGCGCGTACCAGCTCAAGAAGAAGGGCAATCCGATCGAGATCGTCTATCCCAAAGAAGGCGTGCCGCTGGTCGTCTCGCCGACGGCGATCACCGCCTTCGCGCCGCACCCCAACGCGGCGCGCCTGTTCACCGACTTCACCTTCACCCGCGATGTCCAGCAGGTGATGGCCGACAGCGAAGGGCTCTACACGGGTCATCCGGACGTGACGTATCCCGCCGACAAGCCCAAGCTGAGCGAGCTGAAGCTGCTCACGGTCACCCCGGAAGAGCTGGAGAAGCGCAACGAGGAGATCAAGAAGCGCTTCGTGGAGTTCTTCGGGGCTTAGGGCGTGGACCGGTCGATTGCCGTCTGGGTCAGCGCCGCGCTCGCGCTCGTCGTGCTGATCGCGTTGCCGCTCGGCTGGCTCGGGTGGCTCAGCGTCAGCGGCGAGCACGGCGTCACGCTCGCGCACTATCGGGACGCGTTCGCCGATCCTGCGCTGCAGAAGGCGCTCTGGAACACGGTCGTGCTCGCGTTCTGGGTGGGGCTCGTGTCCGTTGCCATCGGCGCGCCGCTGGCATGGCTCACCGCGCGCACCGACGTTCCCGCGCGTGGGCTGATCCGCGGGCTCGTGCTCGCGTCGTTCGTGACGCCGCCGTTTCTCGGCGCCTTCGCCTGGGTGATGCTGGCGGGGCCGAACGCCGGCATGCTCAACACGCTCTGGCGCTCTCTGACGGGCGCCGACGCGCCGCTGCTGAACATCTTCACGATGCCCGGGCTGATCTTCGTGGTGGCCATCTACACGTTTCCCTACGTCTACATCATGGTGTCGAATACGCTGGCGCTCATCGCTTCCGACCTGGAAGAAGCCGCCGCCATCCTCGGCGCCGGGCGCCTCACCGTCGCGCGCACGGTCACGCTGCCGATGGTGCTGCCGGCGCTCGCGAGCGGCTTCATCCTGGCCGTGCTCCAGGCGCTTGCGCTGTTCGGCTCGCCGGCGATCCTGGCGCTGCCCGCCGGCTTTCATACCGTCACCACGCAGATCTGGTCGCTGTTTCAGTTCCCGCCCAAGGTCGAGCAGGCGGCGGCGTTCTCCGTACCGCTGCTGCTGGCGACGGCGCTGCTGCTCGACGTGCAGAAGCGGCTGCTCGGGCGCCGCGGCTATGCCGCGGTCGGCGGCAAGGGCGGGCAGCGCCGGACGATCGCGCTGGGACGCTGGCGCTGGCCGGCGCTGGCAGCATGCCTGGTGGTGATGTCGAGCGCGATCTTCCTCCCCTACGCCGTGCTCGCCAAGGGCGCGTTTGCGCGCGCGTGGGCTCAGCCGCTCGGCCGCGACAATTTCACGCTCGGCAACTTCACTTTCACGTTCTTCGAGTACGGCTCGACGCGCGCCGCCATCGTCAACACGCTGGAGCTGGCCGTGCTGACGGCGTGTATCGGCGCCGCGATGGTCGCCCTGCTGTCCTACATCACCAACCGGCGGCTGGTCGTCGGCCACCAGCTGGTCGCGTTCCTCGTGCTGGCGCCGGTCGTGGTGCCGGGGGTCGTGCTCGCCGTCGGCCTGTTCATCGCGTACACGCGGCCGCCGTTCGTGCTGTACGGCACGCTGTGGATCCTCTTCCTCGCCTATCTCACGAAGGAGATGCCCGTCGGTTACGCGCAGGCGGATGCCACGTTCCGCGCGATTCCCGCCGATCTCGAGGATGCCGGACGCGTGCTCGGCGCCGGACGTCTGCGCATTCTGAAGGAGGTCACGGCGCCGCTGGCGAAGAGCGGCATCATCGCCGCCTGGTGCTTCATCTTCATCGGCGTCATCCGTGAGCTGTCGGCGTCGATTCTCCTGTTCACTCCCAGTACGAAGGTGATGTCCGTCGTGATCTTTGATCTGAAGGAAGAAGGTCAGTTCGGCGCCATCAGCGTGCTCGGCCTCGTCATGCTTGCGCTGACCTTCGCGACGGTGGCGCTCGTCCAGGCCGCGCTCGGCCGGGACGTCCTGGGAGCCCGCCGATGAGGGGGCCGCGATGCCGGGCGTGAGTCTCAAGGCGTTGTCCAAGCGCTACGGCGACGTCGGCGCCGTCGACGGCCTCTCACTGGACGTCAAGCCGGGCGAGCTGCTCGCGCTGCTCGGGCCGTCGGGCTGCGGCAAGACGACCACGCTGCGGCTCGTCGCCGGCTTCCTCGCGCCAGAGGCGGGCGAGATCTGGGTCGGCGATCGGCGCCTCTCCTCGCCGGCGAGCGTGGTACCGCCCGAGCGCCGCCGGATGGCGATGATCTTCCAGAGCTACGCGCTGTGGCCACACATGACCGTCGCGCAGAACGTCGCCTACGGCCTGCGCTTCAAGCCGGGTCTGAGCCGCGGCGATCGGGACGCGCGCGTGCGCGAGATGCTGCGCGTCGTCCAATTGGGCGGATACGAAGCGCGCTATCCTGGCGAGCTGTCGGGCGGCCAGCAACAGCGGGTGGCGGTGGCGCGGGCCCTCGTCGTCGAGCCTGAGATCCTGTTGCTCGACGAGCCGCTCTCGAACCTCGACGCCAATCTGCGGGAGGAGATGCGGTTCGAGATTCGGCGCCTGCACGAGACCTTCGGCATCACGACGCTCTACGTCACGCACGACCAGGGGGAGGCGATGGTGATCTCGGATCGCATCGCCGTGTTGCGTGCGGGAAAGGTCACGCAGGTGGGCACCGCGGACGATCTCTACCATCGCCCGCGGACGCGCTTCGTGGCGGAATTCATCGGGCGCACGAACGTCATCGACGGGCTCGCGACGTCGCTCGACACCGTCGCTCACGGCGCGCTCCGACTGCACATCGCGCCCGGCCCGCTGCAGCCCGGCACGCACGTCGCGCTGTCGATCAGGCCGCACCAGGTGCAGCTGGCCGCGCCGCTCGAGAGCGCCGACGGTGCGAACACGTTTCGCGGGACGGTGCGGCGGGCGGCATTCCTGGGCGACACGATCGACTACGAGGTCGCGATCGCCGGCAGCGATCTGGTCGTGCGCGCGGCGGCGGCCCCGACGCCCCGCTTCGACGTGGGCGCCGGCGTGACGCTTCGCATTGCGCCGGGCGCCTGCGTGCCGCTGGCCGAGTCCGAATAAGGCGGCCCGCAACCCGAGACGGACGCTACACGATGCACGGCGCGGAGCTCATGCTGGGGCTTCTCATTGCGGTCGCGGCGCTCGTCACCATCGCGCGTCGCGTCGGGGTCGCCTATCCCGTGTTTCTCGTCGTCGGAGGCCTGGCGCTCGGCCTCGTGCCCGGCGTGCCGCGGATCGAGATCGATCCGGATGTCATCTTTCTGATCGTCCTGCCGCCGCTCCTGTATATCGCCGCTTACCTCACGCCGCTCCGAAGCCTGCGCGAGAACGTGACGACGATCGGCTCGCTCGCGGTAGGACTGGTCGTCGCGTCGGCGTGTGCCGTGGCCGTGGTCGCCCACGCGCTCGTTCCCGGTATGCCATGGTCCGTTGCCATGGTGCTCGGCGCGATCGTCGCTCCGCCCGACGCGATTGCCGCCATTGCGGTTACCAGACCGCTCGCCGTCCCGCGGCAGATCGTGACGATTCTCGAGGGCGAGAGTCTCCTGAACGACGCCACGGCGCTGACGATGTACGTCATTGCGCTCGCGGTGGCCGGCGGACGCGCGTTCTCGGCAGGGAGCACGGCGTTGACCTTCGCGGGGGCCATTGTGGGCGGGTGTGTCATCGGCGTCATGGTGGGATGGGTCATCGCCCGCATTCGGGCGCGGCTCGAAGACACACCGGTGGAGATGACGATATCGTTGCTGACTCCCTACGCGGCCTTCCTTCCCGCCGATCGGCTCGAGAGCTCGGGCGTGATCGCGACCGTGGCCGCGGGACTCTATCTCGGGCATCGGGGGTCACAGATCATGGGCGCCGACGCGAGGCTGACCGGACGAGCGTTGTGGGACACGATCACCTTCCTTCTCAATGGCTTCGTCTTCATCGTCATGGGGCTCGAGGTGCCGCTGCTGTTCCGCGCGCTGACGCCGACGGCCGCCATCCGGTTGGTTGGCATCGGTATCGCCGTGACCGCTGTCCTCGTCGTCGTCCGTGCGCTGTGGATTTTCGCCACCGTGTTTCTTCCCTCGGCACGCCGCAGCCGGCGCGACGCTCTCGGGTGCTCGTTGATCCTGGCGTGGGCCGGAATGAGGGGTGTCGTCTCGCTCGCCGCCGCCCTGGCGTTGCCGATGACACTTCCGGGCGGCTCGTCGTTTCCGGGACGCGACACGCTCATCGTCGTGACGCTCACGGTCATCGTGCTGACGCTGCTCGGCCAGGGCCTCACGCTGCCATGGCTGATCCGCGCCCTGGGCCTCGGTCTAGACTCGGGCCTGCGTGAGGAGGAAGCGCGAGCGCGACAGCGCCTGCTCGAAGCGGCGGGGCGACGGATCGACGAGCTTTACCCCGTGTGGCCGGGTCACCGCCCGCTGCTCGATCAGCTTCGCGAGACGTACCGGCACCGTTCCGAGCACGTCGAACGCCAGCGCGACACGTCAGGCGCCGCGGAACAAGATCGGGAGCTCATCGAGCACCGCGAGATTCGTCGAACCGTGTTCGATGCCGAGCGGGAGGCGCTGCTTCGGCTTCGCGCCGAAGGCGAGGTCGACGACGTGGTGCTGCGCGATCTGGAGCGCGAGCTGGACCTGGAAGAGCGCCGGATGGATGCGTGACGCTCAATAAAACGAAGGCGCCCCGGGTGTCCCCGGGGCGCCTTGGAATACGGCGCAGCCTGGCGTCTAGCGATGGGAGCGATGGCCCCAGCCGGCGTGCCGGTAAACCGGCACGGCGCGATGGACGATGACGGGACGCGGAGCCACGTAGACCGGCCGCGGCGCCAAGACGACGGGCGCGGGCGCGTAATACACCGGCGCCGGCGGAGCCACGTACACGGGCGGCGGACCATAGACGACCGCGGGCGGCGGGGTGACGATCACAGGCGCCGGCGCAACGGCTACCGGCCGTGCGGGACCACCGAAAATTCCGACTCCACCAAGGATCTGATTGAAGACTGCGAAGGCTCCGAGGCCGAGGGCGGCGTCGGTGGACGAGCTGGCGAATGCTGCGCCGGGGAGCAGGACCGCGGTCAGCAGGGCGACGGCAGCCAGGGTTTTCATGGGTTCCTCCTCTTACTTCGGTAACTTTGACGGCGCTCAGGCGGACGCTATTCTGGCGGGCGGCGCGGGCCGGCCCCATATAAAAGGAGGGCTCATGGCGAGGGCACAGGGTGTCGCGGCGGTCCTGACAGCGTTGCTCATGACGGCGACGGCGTGGGCGCAGAGCGGCTCGGTCGACGACGTGCTGTCGAAGCTGCGCGCCGGTGGCCATGTGATCGTGCTCCGCCACGGCGCGACGCACAACGATCAGGCCGATACCGATCCGTTGAACCTCGACAATGTCGCCAAGCAGCGCCAGTTGAACGACAGAGGCCGCGCGGACGCGCGGACGCTCGGCGACGTCTTCAGGCGCGCAGGCGTCCCGCTGGGTCGTGTGTACTCGAGCCGCTTCCAGCGCGCCGTCGAAACGGCGCGGCTGATCGCCGGCAGGGAGCCGGAGGCGACCGCCGACATCGCCGAGGGCGGCCTCGTCGTGAGCCCCAACGAGAACAATCGTCGAGCGCAGGCGCTGCGCGCGCTCGTCGCCGCGGTGCCGGATGCGGGCACAAACACGCTCATCGTGACGCACCGACCGAACATCATGGACGCGCTGGGCCGCGACTGGTTCGATATCCGCGAGGGCGAGGCCGCGGTCTTCAAGCCCGACGGCGCCGGCGGGTACGCGGTGGTGGGACGCGTCCAGATCGGGCAGTGGGCGACCGCGAAGTAGCGGTATCATCGCCAGCGTCCATGCCCTTCCGAAGCGACGTCGTCGGTAGTCTGCTGCGTCCCGCCTATCTGCTCGAGGCGCGCTCGGCGGCCGAGTCGGGACGCCTCGGCGCGCCTGAGTTCAAGCGCATCGAGGACCGGGCGGTCGACGAGGCCGTGCGGTTGCAAGAAAGCGCCGGTGTCGACGTCGTCACGGACGGCGAGATGCGGCGCTATGCGTTCTTCGGGCACATGATCGAGGCGCTCGCGGGCTTCGACAAGCACGGCGGTTGGGCCATCCCGTTCCGGGACGAGAAGGGCGAACAGCTCGTGTTCAAGCGTCCCGTCGTCGTCGACAAGCTCGCCTGGCGGCGCAGCATGTGCGGCGAAGAATTCGCGTACCTCCGGGGGCGCGCCAACCGCCCGACCAAGGTGACGCTGATCAGCGCGCAGCAGGCGGCGGCGTACTACGATCCGACGCAGTCCTCCGGCGCGTATCCGACGCGCGACGCGTTTCTCGCCGACGTCGTCGACTTCAACCGCCGCGAGGTCGAGGAGCTGGTCCGGTTGGGGTGCACGTACGTCCAGATCGACGCGCCCCAGTACGCGGCGCTCCTCGATCCGGAGCTTCGCGCCGGATACGTCAAGCGCGGCAGCGATCCCGATCGACTGATCGACGCGTGCATCGAGATGGACAACGCGGTGATCGGCCGCCATCCGGGCGTGCTCTTCGCGCTGCACATCTGTCGCGGCAACAACCAGTCGAAGTTCTACGCGAGCGGTGGCTACGAGCCGATCAAGCGCGTGTTCGAGAAGAGCCGCTTTCACCGGTTTCTGCTGGAGTACGACGACGAGCGCTCGGGCGACTTCGAGCCGCTGCGCGCGGTGCCGCCGGATCGTGAGATCGTGCTGGGGCTGGTCACCACCAAGCAGCCGCGGCGGGAGTCGGTCGACGAGCTGCGACGTCGGATCGATACGGCGGCCAAGCACGTGCCGCTCGAGCGCCTGGCGCTCAGCCCGCAGTGCGGTTTTGCGTCGACCATGGAAGGCAACCGCGTCACCCCGGACGACCAGCGGCGCAAGCTCGAGCGCGTGGCCGAGGTGGCGCGGCTCGTATGGGGCGGCTGAGGCTCATGTCCGTGCGCGCTGCGGTCATCGTCCTGGTCTCCTGCGTCGTATTCGCGGCGGTGGCGGCGCCGCCGGCGCGCGCCGATTCCGTCGACGACTACATCAAGGACGAGATGGAGCGACGTCAGATCCCGGGCGTGGCCGTGGCCGTGGCGCGCAACGGCAAGCTCACGAAGGCGCGCGGCTACGGCGTCGCCAACGTCGAGCACGATGTGCCGGTGACGCCCGACACCGTCTTCGAGCTGGCGTCGGTGACGAAGCAGTTCACGGCGACCGCGATCATGGTCCTGGTCGAGGAAGGCAAGGTTCAGCTCGACGATCCGATCACCGCACATTTGCCGCCGGCGCCGGAGACGTGGAAGCCGATCACCGTGCGTCACCTGCTGACGCACACCGCGGGCTTCCCCGGTCTCGACGGTGGCTTCCAGGCGTTGCGCGCAGGCGGCCCGCGGCTCAACTACAGCACCGCCGAGATGTTCGACGCCGCGGCCAAGGACGCGCTGAGCTTTGCGCCGGGTGAGCGCTGGCAGTACAGCGACGTCGGCTACTTCTTGCTGGGAATGATCATCGAGCGCGAGAGCGGTCGGCGCTATCGCGAGTTTCTGGAAGAGCGCTTCTTCAAGCCACTCGGCATGAAGGCTACCTCCCTCGTCGATCACACACGCATCGTGAAGCACCGGGCGGCGGGCTACACACTGAGGAACAAGGAGCTCGTCAACATCCGACGCGTCAGCCAGGCCGAGCTGCCTTCGTACAGCGGCGTCTTCTCCACAGTCAAGGATCTCGTGACCTGGGACGCCGCGTTGGCCGCCGGCAAGGTCGTGAAGCCGGCGACGCTCGCTCAAATGTGGACGCCCGTGCGCCTGAATTCCGGCGCCAGCTATCCGTACGGGTTCGGCTGGGGCGTCGACGCACGTCGCGGGCACCGCTGGATTTCCCACGCGGGCATCACCGGGACGGAGCTGTCGTATTTCCCCGATGACGAGCTCACGGTGGTGGTGCTGACGAATCTCGGGCGAACGCTCGAGCCCGGCAATCGGGTGGACTCGTGGGGCCTGACGTACGGCGTGGCGGGTCGCTACATCAAGGATCTGCTCGTCGCGAAGGAAAAGCTGCAGCGCGACCCGGATCCCGCGCGAACGAAGGCCCTGCGCGAAATCCTGGAGGCCTACGCGCGCGGCGACGAGCCGCTGGCCGTCTTGCCGCTCCGACGCAGTTATTTCACGCCGCTCGGCCGCGCTCTCATGGGCGAGCGGTTGAAGGGGCTGCGGGAGTTCAAGTTCGTGACGTGCGACGATTTCGGAACGCGCCCACCCGAGCGGCACGGCGAGCGCGTGGCCCGGGTGTGCCACTATCGTCTCGAGACCGCGGACGAGACCCGGCGCTACGTGTCCTTCTGGCTGCGGGCCGATGGCGTCGTCGTCGATTTCTGGTCGTCCCCCGAATGACACCGATTCCACAGGGAGGACTCGGATGAACGTGTTCGTCCCCTTGGTGCTGGCGTTGCTCGCACTCTGGCCGTCGGTTGCCGCGGCGCAGACGGTCAAGGCCGGCGCCGTCGTTCCGCTGACTGGTCGGTACGGTCCCGGCGGCGCCCAGGTGCGCGCGGGCTACGACATCGCCGTCGAGCAGATCAACGCCGCCGGTGGTGTCGGGGTCGGCGGCAAGAAGGTGCCGCTCGAGCTGGTACTGCTCGACGACGAGTCGGACGCGACGAAGACCGTCGCGCGGCTGGAGACCCTTGGCTCGCAGGGCGTCGTCGCCTACCTCGGCGGCTTCGGCTCCGATCTGCACGCGGCAGCGGCCTCCGTGGCCGAGAAGAACAAGATCCCGTATCTGGGAATCGCCTTCGCGTTGAACAAGATCCATCAGCAGGGGTTCAAGTACCTCTTCTCGCCGTTCTGGAAGTCCCCCGACATCGGCAAGCACACGCAGGGACTTCTGGCGCTGATTCCCGCCGCCGAGCGGGCGAAGACGGTCGCGATCTTCCAGGAGAAGACCGACTGGGGACAGGAGATGAGCGCGGCGTGGACGGAAGCCGGCAAGGCGGCCGGCTATCAAGTCGTCGTGCATGGCGAATACGCGCCCGGCGCGAAGGACTTCTCGGATCTCATCCTGAAGGCCAAGGCGGCGAACGCCGACGCCGTCTTTGGAATCCCCACGCCGCCCGACGGCATGACGATCATCAAGCAGATGAAGGAGCTGGGCTACACGCCGAAGCTCACCGTGCTGATCCGCGCGTCGGACTCTCCGCCGTGGACGAAGAACCTCGGCAGGGACGGGGACTACACCGTGCTGGCCGCCGGCTGGCATCACGCGATGCGCGCGCCGGGCGTGAAGGAGCTGAACGACGCGCACGAGAAGAAGTTCGGCCGCCCGGCCGACCCGATCGTGGGGCCCGCGTACGCATGCGTACAGATCCTCGCGGCGGCGATCTCCAAGGCCGGCTCGACGGATCACGCGAAGATCCGTGACGCGATCGCCGCCACCGACATGACGACGGTCATCGGCCCGGTGAAGTTCCGCCCCGACGGCACCGGCATCGTGCAGGCGGCGTTCGCGCAGTGGCAGAACGGCAAGCAAGAGCTCGTGTGGCCCAAGGAGTTCGCCACCGCTCCGCTCGCATACCCCGCGCCGCCGTTCGCCAAGCGTTGATCGTGTCGAGATCCCACTCCGACGGAGGAACTCGATGAGATTTCTCGCGACGCTCGCGGTGGTCTTGCTCGGCACGTGGCCATCCCTCGCGGCGGCTCAGGCGATCAAGGTCGGAGCCGTCGTGCCCGTCACCGGCCGTTACGGCGCGGGCGGCGCGCAGGTCCGCGCCGGCTACGAGATCGCCGTCGAGCACATCAATGCGGCCGGCGGCGTCGCGGTCGGTGGCAAGAAGCTTTCGCTCGAGCTGATTCTTCTCGACGACGAGTCTGACGCGACGAAAACGGTCGCGCGGCTGGAGACGCTCGCCTCGCAGGGTGTGGTGGCGTACCTGGGCGGCTTCGGCTCGGATCTGCACGCCGCCGCCGCTTCGGTGGCCGAGAAGAACAAGATTCCGTATCTCGGCGTGGCGTTCGCCCTCTACAAAGTGCACCAGCAGGGCTTCCGCTACCTGTTCTCTCCGTTCTGGAAGTCGCCCGACATCAGCGAAGCGCTGCCGCCGATGCTCAACTCGCTGCCGGCGGCAGAGCGCCCGAAAACCGTGGCGATCTTCCAGGAGAAAACCGACTGGGGACGAGAAATGGCCGCGGCGTGGACAGAGGCGGGCAAGGCCGCAGGCTACCAGGTGGTGCTCAACGCCGAGTACGCGCCGGGCGCCAAAGATTTCTCCGACGTGATCCTCAGGGCCAAGTCAGCCAACGCGGACGCCGTCTTCGCATTGCCGACTCCGCCCGACGGCATGACGCTGATCAAGCAGATGAAGGAGCTGGGCTACACGCCCAAGCTGACATTTTTCATCCGCGCGCCCGATCCGCCGATCTGGACGAAGAACCTCGGCAAGGATGGTGACTACGTCATGCTCGCTCCAGGTTGGCATCACGCGGTGAAGGCGCCGGGTGTCAAGGAACTCAACGACGCGCACCAGGCCAAGTTCGGTCGCCCTGCCGATCCGATCACGGGCCCCGGGTACGCCTGCGTGCAGATCCTCGCCGCCGCCATCACGCGGGCGGGTGCGGTCGACCGCGAGAAAGTGCGCGATGCCATCGCGGCGACGGACATGACGACGGTGATCGGCCCTGTGAAGTTCCGGCCGGATGGAACCGGCGTCGTGAAGGCCGGTCTCTTCGCCCAGTGGGTCAACGGCAAGCAGGAGCTCGTGTGGCCCAAAGAGTACGCCACGGCACCACTCGCGTATCCGGCGCAGCCGTTCGCCAAGCGTTGATCGCGTCGAAACCGTAGCGGCATGCCCCTGCTCGAGGTCGAGCGGCTGTCCAAGCGCTTCGGCGGCGTCCGCGCGGTGCACGAGGTCACCTTCGTCCTGGAGGAGGGCGAGCTGCTCGGGATCATGGGCCCGAACGGCTCGGGAAAGACCACGCTCTTCAACCTCATTGCCGGCGCGCTGCGACCCGACGCTGGTCGCATCCGATTCGGCGGCGGCGAGATCGGCGGACTGCCGGCGCATCGCGTCTGCGCCGCCGGCGTCGCGCGCACCTTTCAGCTCGTGCGTCCCTTTGCGGGCCTGACCGTGCTCGACAACGTGCTCGTGGGCCGCCTCTATGGCCGCGCCCACACGACGCGCGCGGAGGCGCTCGGCGAGGCGCGGCGGCTGCTCGGCGTGCTCGGCCTCGAGGCTCGCGCCCACGAGCCCGCCGCACGGCTCACGCTGATCGATCGCAAGCGGCTGGAGCTGGCGCGCGCGCTGGCGACCTCGCCGCGACTGCTGCTGCTCGACGAGTTCATGGCCGGCCTCAATCCCACGGAGACGGCGATCGCGATGGACCTCGTGCGCGATCTCGTCGCCGCGGGCGTGAGCGTGCTGATGGTCGAGCACATCGTGTGGGCGCTGATGGACCTCGCGCGCCGCATCGTCGTCCTGAGCGCCGGCGAGAAGATCGCCGACGGACCGCCGGCGACGGTGGCGGCGGATCCGAACGTCGTGGACGTCTATCTCGGCGGTGACGTGGGACATCGCGCGCGTGCTTGAGATCGCGGGGCTCGAGGCCGGCTATGGCGACGTGCGCGCCCTGTCCGGCGTGACGCTGTCGATCGCCGCCGGCGAGATCGTCGCTCTGCTCGGGCCGAACGGCGCCGGCAAGAGCACGCTCCTGAACTGTGTCGCCGGCCTCGTGCGGCCGTCGGCGGGCTCGATCCGCTGGGACGGTCAGGATCTGCGTGCGCTGCACACTCACCTCGTGGTCGAGCGCGGCGTTGCGCTCGTCCCCGAGGGCCGGCGACTCTTCGGCGGTATGACGGTGCAGGAGAATCTCGAGCTCGGCGCGTTCGCGTTACGCGCGTGGGCCGCTCGTCGCGCCGCCCTCGAGCGCGTTTACGCGCTGTTCCCGGTCCTCGCGGAGCGCCGGCGCATCGCGGTGCAGGCGCTGTCGGGAGGCCAGCAGCAGATGGTCGCCGTCGGCCGCGCGCTGATGGCGAGCCCGCGACTCCTGATGCTCGACGAGCCCTCGCTCGGCCTGGCGCCGCGCCTGGTCGCGGCGATTCTGGAAGCGCTCGGTGCGATCAATCGCGCCGGCGTCGCGGTATTCCTCGTCGAGCAGAACGTGCCGGCCGCGCTCAGCCTGGCCCATCGCGGCTACCTGCTCGAGGGCGGACGCATCGTGGGTGAGGGCAGCGGCGCATCGCTGATGGCGGACGCGCACGTGCGTCGCGCGTATCTCGGACCGCTGGCGGTGCGCTCCGAGGATGCGCGGTGACCATCCTCGCCCAGCAGCTGATCCTCGGCCTGCTGATCGGCGGCCTTTATGGCCTGGCGGCGGCCGGTCTGTCGCTCGTCTTCGGCGTCATGCGCGTACTGAACGTCGCGCACGGCGAGCTGATCATGCTCGGCGGGTACGGCGCGTTCTGGCTCGCCGCGCTGCTCGGCGTCGATCCGTTCGCGTCGCTCCTGCTCGTCATCCCGGGCTCGCTGCTGCTCGGCGCGGTGCTCTACTGGGGCCTCTTCGGCTTCGTCGTGCGGGCGCACGAGGAAACGCGGGTGAAGAACTCGCTGCTCATCGGCTTTGGCCTGGCATTGGCGCTCCACGCGCTCGCCGTACGGCTGTGGACCGCCGACGAGCGGTCCATCTCGACCTCGTACGCCGGCGCCGTCCTCGCCGTCGGCGACCTGGCGATCCCGCTCGTGCGGCTGGCCACGCTGGTGCTCGCGCTGCTCTTGATCGGCGCGCTGCAGGTGCTGCTCTCGCGCTGGCGCTGGGGCAAGGCGATTCGTGCGACGGCCGAGGACTGGCAGGCGGCGCTGCTGACCGGCATCGACATCCGCCGCGCCTATTTGTTGGCGTTCGCGCTGGGCACGGCGCTGGCCGGCGCCGCGGGCACGCTCGTCACCGTCGCGTACTCGGTCAGCCCATCGATCGGTCTCGAGTGGACGCTGAAGGCGCTGATCGTCGTCGTGCTCGCGGGGCTCGGCTCGATGATCGGCACCTTCGTTGGCGGCCTCGTCCTTGGCGTCGCCGAAGCGGCCAGCGCGGCGACGTTCGGCGGTCCGTATCGCGAGATCATCGGGCTCGTCATCTTCGTCGTCGTGCTCGCCGTGCGACCGCGGGGACTGTTCGGCCGATGACGGCGGCCGGGCACGAGCGCCGCTGGGCCCTGGCCATCCTCGCGGCGTTCGGACTCCTGGCACTCCTGCCGCTGGCCGGGCCGCGCGACGATCTGCTCAACTTCGTCTTTCTCATCCTGCTGTCCATCACGCTCGCCGAGTCGTGGAACGTCGTGGCCGGTTACGCGGGGCAGGTGAACCTCGGCCACGCGGCGTTCTTCGGCCTCGGCGCGCTGATCACGCGAGCACTGTGGATCGCCGGCACTCCGGTCGCGCTCGCGATGGCGGCCGGCGCCGTCACGGCCACCGTATTCGCGCTGATCATCGGCGTGGCCGCCTTCCGGCTTCGGGGCGCGTACTTCGCGATCGGTACGCTCGCGCTCGGGGAAATCCTGCGCACGACCGTCGGCAACGTCCTGCCCGAGATCTCCACGCTGCCCGCGGCCACCATCGCGAGCTACCGGTTGAGCGTGCGCTACTACCTGGCACTCGGCCTCGCCGCGATCTCTGTCATCGCGGTGGCGACGCTCGCGACCTCGCGGCTGGGGCTCGGCATGCGCGCGATCCGTGAGGACGAGGAGGCGGCGGAGTCGTCGGGCGTCGGCGCGCTGTCGCTCAAGCTCACCGCCCTCGCGCTCTCGACGGCGCTGGCGGGCCTCGCGGGCGGACTGTTCGCGTACTACCACATCAGCTACTATCCGGCGCACCCGTTCGGTCCGCAGTGGACCTTCGACGCGCTGCTGATGACGTTCATCGGCGGCGTCGGCACATTGCAGGGACCGGTGCTCGGCGCCGCCCTCTACGTCATCCTGAAGGAATACCTGGCGCTGCGCTGGGTCGACATCCATCTGCTGATCTTCGGCGCGCTCTTCGTCGCGATCGTGCTGCTGCTGCCCGGTGGGCTCGTGCAGGCGGCGGAGCGGGCGCGCGGGATGTTTGGTCGCCGCGCCTGACGGCGGGTTTAGGATGGAGCCGCCAAGGAGGTCACCGTGACGACGATCGGTATTCTGCATCCAGGGGAGATGGGCAGCGCGGTCGGCGCGGCGGCGCGCGCTGGCGGCGCGCGTGTGATCTGGGCGTCGGCGGGGCGTGGGCCGGCCACGCGCAAGCGCGCCGATGCCGACGGACTGGAGGACGTGGACACGCTCGCGCGACTCGCGCGTGAGAGCGAAATCGTCCTGTCTGTGTGCCCGCCCGCCAACGCCGCCGACGTCGCGCGTGAGATCGCGGCGACGAGGTTCGGCGGCACGTTCGTCGACGGCAACGCCATCGCGCCGGCGACGGCGCGCGCCGTGGGCGACATCGTGAGCGCCGGTGGCGCGCGCTTCGTCGACGGCGGCATCATCGGGCCGCCGCCGCGCAAGGCGGGCGAGACCCGACTCTATCTCTCGGGACAGGGCGCGGCCGCGGTCGCCGCGCTCTTCAAGGGCACGACGCTCGAAGCGATCGTGCTCGATGGACCGATCGGCGCGGCGTCCGCGATCAAGATGGCCTACGCGGCGTGGACCAAAGGCTCACAAGCTCTGCTGCTGGCCATCCGGGCGCTCGCCGCGCGTGAGGGCGTAGATGCCGCCCTGCTCGCGGAGTGGGCCCGCTCACAACCCGACGCGACCGGCCGGTCGGAGCGCGCCGTCTCCGCCAACGTCAAGAAGGCGTGGCGCTTCGTCGGCGAGATGGACGAGATCGCCGCGACGTTCGAGGCGGCGGGCCTGCCCGACGGCTTTCACGACGCGGCCGCCGAGATCTTCCGTCGGCTGGCGGGTTGGAAGGACGCGGCGACGCCGCCCTCGATGGCCGAAGTCGCCAAGACACTCGCGCCATGAGCGGTGGTGTCGGGCTCAAGCGCCTGCAGCATCTCGTGCTGTGGGTCGCGGACGTCGAGCGCAGCGTGCGCTTCTATCGCGACGTGCTCGGCTTCGAGGTCGCGCATCGCTATCCGAACGCCGCGTTCATGCGCATCGCCGGCAGCGGTGACGATCACAACCTCGGTCTCTTCCAGCAGCCCGGACTGCGCCCACCCGACGAGCACGTCGCGCGCATGTACCACGCGGCGTGGGAGGTGGGCACGCTGGCCGATCTTGCCCGCGCGCGTCGGGTCCTGATCGGCGCCGGCGCGCTCGTGGGCCAGTCGGACCACGGCGTGAGCCTGTCGCTCTACGCGAAGGATCCGGACGGTCTCGAGTTCGAGCTGTTCTGGACGGTGCCCGACGGCCAGCCGATCGGCACGCGGGCGCTCGATCTCGACGCCGAGCTGGCCCGGCGCGGCGTCACGGTCTGACGCCGCGCCGCGCGTCGGCGTCGGCGCTCAGCGCTGCGCCGGCGCGTGCGTGCCGCTGAGCTGCGGCGTCGTCCCTTCCTGTCCCTTCTGCTGCCGATCCAGCCGCGTCTCCCGGTCCCACGTGCGCTTGAGCGGGTCGCGGACGTTGAAGCGCAGGGCGCCCAGCCCCTGAGTCTCCACCTCGATGACATCACCGTCCTGAAACGCGCTGAGCCCACGGTGATTGGTGCCGGTGGCGAGCACGTCGCCGGGCTCCAGCGCGTGGATGGACGTGACCCACTCGATGCAGCGCGGAATCTTGTGGGCCATGTCGTCGGTGTTGAAGTTCTGCTTGACGGTGCCGTTGACCGACAGGCGGATCTGCAGCCGGTGCGGATCAGCGATCTCGTCGGCGGTGGCGAGATACGGGCCGAGCGGCGCGAACGTGTCGCGCGATTTCATCTGGTAAAACGTGTTGCCTGCGGGCGGCAGCCCGCGCGCGGAGCCGTCGATGAAGTTGGTGTAGCCGAAGACGTAGCTCATGGCGTTCGCGGCGCTGACGTGGGACGCGCGCTTGCCGATGATCACCGCCATTTCGGCCTCGCCCTCGAAGATCGTCGCCGGCACGTCGGGCAGCACCATCGTGTCGCCGCTGCCGATGACGGCCGACGGCGACTTGAGGAACGCATTGATGGGCGCCGGCTCGCTGCGCGTGCCGTCCTCCATATAGTTGACCGCCATGCAGACGATGTTGGCCGGCTTCGGCAGGGGCGGCCGGATCTTCACGCGATCGAGCGGCACGCCCTGCGCTTGCGCGGCGGCGGCCTCCAGGCGCGGTCGCAGCTCGGCGAAGCGCTCGATGACGCCGCGGATCACGTCCTGGGGCCCGAGCCGCGGGAGGTCCTGCACGACATGCGAGACGTCCGCGACCGCGTCGCCCTTGAGCACGCCCAGCTTGAAGTCGTCGAAGAACAGGATTTTCATGGGACCTCCCTGACGGTCAGTACTTCAAGAATGCGCGGAGCGCGTCGAGGACGGCCTCGGGATTGTCCTCGTGCAGCGTGTGAACCGCGCGCGGGATCTCGACGAGCGTGCCCTGCGATAGCTCGCGCACCATGCGCTCGGCCACGTCGTGATCGAGCACGGTGCTCTCCGCGCCGCGCAGGAGCAGCAGCGGACGCTTGATCTCTCGCACGATGGCCCACCAGTCGACGTCGCCCATCACGCGGCGCTCTTTGATCGACGGATGCCACTTCCACACCAGCGCGCCGTCGGGCCGTGCTCGGAGACTCGACGCCGCCACCCAGCGGTAATAGTGGATGCCGGGATACGGATTGCCTCGATAGAGATGCCGCGCGGCCTGCTCGATCGACTCCCACGTCTCCGGCTCGGGCGGGCCCGAGGACGGCGCCATGGCGCGCTTGCTGATCTCGGGGCCGATGTCGAGCACCACGAGCCGCTCGACCATCTCGGGCCGCTTCGCCGCGAAGTACATCGCGTTGCGCCCGCCCATCGAGAGACCGACCAGCGTGAGCGCGCGCAGGCCGATCTGGTCGATGACGCTCGAGAGATCGCGGAATGCGCCCGCGGCGTCGTAGACGTCGGCCGGGTCGCTGTCGCCGTGGCCGCGCGCGTCGAGTGCCAGCACGTGAAAGTGCGGCTGCAACGCGATGGCAAGCGTGTCCCAGGCGTGCGCGTGACCCGTGAAGCCGTGCAGCAGCAGCAGCGGCGGGCGCCCGTGACCGCCCCAGTCGAGCAGGTGCAGGCGCCGACCGTCGACGACGAGATCGCGCTCGTGCGGTCGCAGCAGGTTCACCGCCGCGCCTCTACATC
>Ga0209382_10000227_pt1 | contig 91545 bp, 93 predicted proteins | sample SoiMetdeltSBSDD5_FD_187599 | JGI IMG/M metagenome (GOLD analysis project Ga0209382, IMG submission 187599) | Bulk soil microbial communities from a Populus tree surrounding site in Tennessee, USA - Soil MetaG P. deltoides SBSDD5 (SPAdes) (version 2) | ecosystem: Environmental > Terrestrial >...
TGGATCCGGCACGCGCCCGGCTGCTGGCGGCGGAGGGCGAGGCCCAGGGCGATGGCTGGGTGCTGTCGGCGGATCAGCCGCTGGCAGCGCTCCAGAGCGTCGCGACTGCCTGGCGCCGGGAGCTCGGCTGCCCCGTGGTGGGCATAACCGGCTCGGTCGGCAAGACCTCCGTCAAGGACATCTGCCGCGCGATCCTGCCACTCCGGGTCCACGCCAGCCGCGAGAACTTCAACACCGAGATCGGACTGCCGCTCGCGATCTGCGAGGCGCCGGCGGAAACGGAGGCGCTCGTGCTCGAGATGGCGATGCGAGGCCGGGGGCAGATCGCGGAGCTCTCCCGCATCGCCGAGCCGGACCTGGGCGCGATCACCAACATCGGCCCGGTTCACCTGGAGCTCCTGGGGACGATGGACGCCATCGCGGAAGCGAAGGCGGAGATCCTCGGCGGGCTGCGCGAGCGCGGGCGTGCGGTCATCCCCGCGGACGAGGAGGCGCTGGAGCCGCATCTCCAAGAGAGCCTGGTGACGATCACGTTCGGGCCGGGCGGCGACGTCTTCTGCCGGAGCTACGAGAGCGACGGCAGGTCGATCGACGCGGCCATCGGGACCCCCGACGGCGAGGAGGCCTTTCGGTTCCCGTTCGGTGAGCTCCACAACCTCCAGAACGCTCTGGCCGCGATCGCCATCGGCATCGCGCTGGAGGTGCCGCTCCCCGAGATGTCGCGTCGGGCCCCGGGGATAACCTTCTCGCGCCTGAGGGGTGAGCTGATCGAGCTGCCGGGCGAGATCGTCCTCGTGAACGACTGCTACAACGCGAATCCCGTCTCCATGCGTGCGGCGCTGGATCACCTCGCTTCGCTCGGGCGGAGTGAGCGCCGCGTCGCGGTCCTGGGCGAGATGCTCGAGCTGGGCGCCGACGCCGCGCAGTATCACCGCGAGGTCGGCGCTCGCGCTCGGCGGCTCGGCATCGGCCCCATCCTGGGGGTCGGCGAGCTCGGGCGCGACTACGCGCCGGACGCGTGGGCGCCGGACGCGGGCTCGGCGATTCCCCTTGCCGAGGCCATGGTCGAGCCCGGCGACGCCGTCCTGATCAAGGGGTCCCGGGGGGTCGGCCTCGAGCTCGTGACCGACGAGCTCGTCGCGCGGCGGAGAGCCGAGGGCGCGTGATTCCGGTCGCGATCGCCAGCTCTGCGGTAGACCGTGGGCAGATCCTGATCGCCGGAATCGCGGCGATGCTCATCACGATCTTCCTCGGCCCGAAGTTCATCGAGTTCCTGCGCGAGCGCGAATTCGGGCAGCAGATTCGCGAGGAGGGCCCGCAGGAGCACGCGTCCAAGGCGGGGACGCCGACCATGGGCGGGCTGATCCTGTTCATCGCCATCGCCGTGCCGTACCTCGTGCTCGGCCCGCGCGACACGCAGAGCCTGGCGGTCTTCGGCGTCGCCCTCGGCGCCGCGGCGCTCGGGTTCGCCGACGACTACATCAAGGTGACGAAGCGGCGCTCGCTCGGACTCCCGGCTCGGTGGAAGCTCCTCGTGCAGATCGGCCTCGCCGTGGGGCTGTGGTGGGTCGCGACCGATCAGGTGGGTCTCGATCCACGCCTGCAGGTGCGGATCTTCGACGCACAGCTCTACATCGGGCCGGTCCTCTACGTGATCCTCGTGTTCCTCGTGATCGCGGGCGCCTCGAACGCCGTCAACCTCACCGACGGCCTCGACGGCCTGGCGGCGGGCTCCTGCGCGATCGTCCTGCTCGCCTACACGGCGATCACGATCATCAGCGGCCAGAAGGGCCTCGCCCTGCTGTCGGCGTGCCTGGTCGGCGCCTCGGTCGGCTTTCTGTGGTTCAACTCGTTCCCGGCCGCGATCTTCATGGGGGATACGGGCTCGCTGGGACTGGGCGCGGCGATCGGCGCCCTGGCGGTGATGACGCAGACCGAGCTCCTCCTCATCATCCTCGGGGGCATCTTCGTGATCGAGGCCCTCTCCGTCGCGGTCCAGGTGCTGAGCTTCAAGATGTTTCGCCGCCGCGTCCTCCTGATGGCCCCGGTCCACCATCACTTCGAGATGATGGCCTGGTCGGAGACGAAGATCATGCTGCGGTTCTGGATCATCGCCGCGGTCTGCGCGGGCATCGGGTTCACGCTGTACCAGCACTCGATCGGCTGAGATGCCGGCGGCTCTCGGTTGGGGCGCGCTCGCGGCCTCCTCGCTGGTGCTCGGGGCCCTGCTGGCTTTCGCGCGGCGCTGGCCCACTCAATGGGTGGGGCTGGTGCTCGCGTTCGGGGCCGGCGCGCTCATCAGCTCGATCAGCTTCGAGCTCGCGCTCGAGGGCGCGAGGGTGGGCGGTTTCGACACCCTCGCGATCGGGCTGGGCGTCGGGGCGCTGACCTACTTCTTCCTGGATGGGGTCATCGCGCGGCGATTCGCGGCTGGTCGCGGTCGCCCGGGGCGCGAGGCGGCTTCGAATGCGGGCCCGGCGCTAGCCCTGGGGGCGTTCCTCGACGGCGTGCCCGAGCAGATGGCGCTCGGCATCGGCCTGGCGGCCGGCCAGGGGATCAGTGTGGGACTCCTGGTCGCGATCTTCGTCTCCAACCTGCCCGAGGCGATCGGCTCGGCGACCGAGATGAATCGGACCGGGACCCACCGAAGGACGATCATGCGGCTCTGGCTGGTGGTGGCTGGGATCTGCACCCTCGCCACCGTCGCCGGCTACGCCGTGGCGAACGCGACCGGCGGCGACTTCGAGGCGCTCATCAACGGCTTTGCCGCCGGGGCATTGATCGTGATGCTGGTCGACTCGATGATCCCGGAGGCCACTCGGGAGGCCGGTCGCCCCGCCGGCCTCATAACGACCCTGGGGTTCGCGGTCGCCGCCGCGCTATCGGCCGTGTCGTAACTCCCCGCTATGAGGCGCGACGCGCGACGAAGGGTCCAGCGCCCCCGGCAACGAAACTACGTGCATGAACAGCGAGAGCGCGACCCCTCGCCGGTCTCACCCCCGGCCGCCGGTGCCGAGCGGCCCGTACCTGGTGGTCGGCCTGGCTCGCTCCGGTCAGGCGGCCGCCCGGCTGCTCGCGTCGCGCTCGGCGAGCGTCGTCGGCTGTGACTCGGGCACTCCGGACGGCGCGGAAGGGCTTCGGGACGCCGGCGTCGAAGTTCACCTGGATACGGATGGAGTCGCCCTGCTCGAACGTGCCCGCTGCCTGGTCAAGAGCCCCGGCGTTCCCCGCGAGGCACCCGTGGTCCAGGCAGCCGCGCAGCGCGCCCTCCCGGTGCTCGGGGAGCTGGAGCTCGGCTGGCGCCTCCTGGACAACACCTTCGTCGCCGTGACGGGGACGAACGGCAAGACGACGGTGACCGAGCTCGTCGGCCACGTATGGCGCACCGCCGGCCGCCCGGTGGCGGTTGCGGGTAACGTCGGGACGCCGCTCGCGACGCTCGTCGGCGACCTGTCGGAAGAGGTGACCGTGGCGTGCGAGTGCTCGAGCTTCCAGCTCGAGGACGCGGACGCGTTCGCTCCCGAATGCGCCGTGCTCCTGAACGTGACCCCCGACCACCTCGATCGCCACCCGGACTTCGAGGACTACACCCGAGCCAAGCTGCGCGTCTTCGCCCACCAGGGAAACGACGACGTCGCCGTCTTCAATGGCTCGGAGCCGGTGCTCGCGGGCCGCGACCTGCCCGGCTGCGCCCGGCGCGTCCCCTTTTGCCGCGGAGCGGACCCCGATTGCGAGGTCTCGCTGAATGAGGGCGCCATCTTCGTCGGGTCCGAGGCGCTGATCCAGGCGAGTGAGCTGCCGCTGCTCGGTCCTCACAACGCCGACAATGCGATGGCCGTCACGGCGGCGGCCACCGCGATGGGTATCGACCGCGAGGCGATCCGCGAGGCTCTGGGGACCTTTCCCGGAGTTCCGCACCGCCTCGAGCGGGTGGCGGAGACGGACGGAGTCCTCTACGTCAACGACTCCAAGGCGACCAACGTCGCCGCGGCGGCGGCTGCGCTGCGGTCGTTCGACGGCGGCGTGCGGGCGATCATGGGAGGGTCGCGAAAGGGCGGCGACTTCGCGGGCCTGATCGCGCCGGTCGCCGAGCACTGCCTCGCCTGCTACCTGATCGGCGAGGCGGCCGAGTCGCTCGAGCGCGACCTCGAGCCCGTCCGGGGCTCCTCCGTGGAGCTTCATCGCAGCGGTGACCTGGCCCGGGCGGTCCGCGAGGCGAGCGCGGCGGCGAGCGCCGGCGAGGTCGTGCTGCTGGCTCCTGCGTGCGCGAGCTTCGACGCCTACCGGGACTTCGAGGAGCGCGGTGAGCATTTCCGGGCGCTGGTGGAGGAGCTCACTCCGTGAGCGCGCTCTCCCTGAGGCGGATCGGGCCGCGCACCCGCTCGGGCACCCAGCCAATCGAATACAACCTCCTGCTCACCGCGGCGCTGTGCCTGGTCGCCTTCGGGATCGTGATGGTGTTCAGCGCGAGCTCGACAACGGCGCTGCTCACGCGCAGCGGCGACAGCGCCTACTACCTCAAGCGAACCCTCGTGGTCTGTGCGATCGGTCTCGTGCTGATGCGCTTGTTGTCGGTGCGCGGCGCACGGCTCATGCGCCCGCTGACGGGGTTCTTGCTGGTTGCGTCGTTCGGGCTCCTCGTGGTGGTGATGGTCCCGGGGCTGGGGAGCTCGGCGAACGGCGCCCAGCGCTGGATCGGCGCGGGACCGTTCCAGATCCAGCCGTCGGAGCTGGCGAAGCTCGCGCTGCTCCTGTATGGCGCCAACCTGCTCGCCCTGCGGCCGCAGATGACGCGGCACATCCGGACCCTGGTGCCCTTCCTCACGGTCGTGGGCCTGGGCTGCCTGTTGATGCTGGTCGAGCCCGACCTGGGGACGGCGATAGTCGTCTGCCTCAGCACGGCGGCCCTGCTGGTCGCCGCGGGCGTGAAGCTGAGACACCTCCTGTTGCTCGGGGTGGCGGTCGGCGCTGTCGTTCTCCTCGCGATCCTCGTGGAGCCGTACCGGACCCAGCGACTGACCGGCTTCCTCCATCCCGCCGGGGATCCGAGCGGCGCGGGCTTTCAGGCGATCCAGGCGAAGATCGCGATCGGATCGGGCGGCTTCTTCGGGGTCGGGCTCGGCCAGAGCCTCCAGAAGGCCTTCTACCTGCCGGAGGCCCACACCGACATGATTGCCGCCGTCATCGGCGAGGAGCTGGGCTTCGTGGGGATCGCGGCGCTCCTGGGGCTCTTCGGCCTCTTCGGCTACGCCGGGCTCCGCACCGCGCAGCGGGCCCGCGACCGCTACGCGAAGCTGCTCGCTGCCGGGCTGACGTCGATGATCCTCATCCAGGCGATCGTCAACCTGTTCGCGGTCATGGGGCTGGCGCCGCTCACAGGGGTGCCGCTGCCGTTCGTCTCCTACGGCAATTCGAGCCTCCTGGTGATGCTCGCGTCGACGGGCCTGCTCTTGAACATCGCGAAGGGCGGAACGGCGGCCGCGCCCGCGCGGCGCGACGCGGGCGCTGCGAGACTGCGCCTCGTCAACGGCGGCCGGTCGGCTCGCGGCGGCGCGAGCGCCGCCGCAGGAAGGAGCGCGTCGAGCCGTGCCAAGGGTCGTGATAGCCGCGGGGGGAACCGCGGGACACGTCGTGCCGGCGCTGGCCGTCGCCGACGCGTTGCGCGATAGCGGCGCGGAGGTCTCGTTTCTCGGGACGCGTGACGGCCCCGAGGAGCGGCTGGTGCCGGCCACGGGTTACGGAATCGACTACGTTCGCGCCCGCGGCATCGAGCGCCGCTCGCCCTTGAGGGCGCTCGCGGCGGGCGCGCTCGCCGCGAGGGCGACCTTCGAGGCCCGGGCGGCGATTCGCCGGCGCCGCGCGGACGCCGTGCTGGGGGCCGGTGGCTATGTCGCGGGCCCCGCCGGTTTGGCGGCACTCTCCCTGCGCGTGCCGCTGGTGCTCGAGGAGGCGGATCGCCGTCTCGGGCTCGCCAACCGCCTGCTCGCCCGATGGGCCCGGCGCGTCTGCCTGGCGTTCCCCATCGCGGGACGGGAGGGGGCCCGGTACCTGATCACCGGCCGCCCCGTGCCCGCCACCATTGGGAAAGCCGATCGCGGTGCCGCCAGGCGGCGGTTCGGAATCGGCACCGACGAGCGGTGCCTGCTCGTGTTCGGCGGCAGCCAGGGCGCGCGCTCGATCAATCTATGCGCGCTCGATGCGTTCGTCGGGGAGGGCCCCGCCGCACGGGACCGCGGCTACCACGTCCTGCACATCGCCGGGGCACGGGACCATCCGCTGGCGCGGCAGCGGATCGGCGAGGCCGGCGGCGCGGAGTCCTACACGCTGCTGGAGTACGAGGCGGATCTCGCGGACGTCCTCGCCGCCTGCGACCTGGTCCTGGCCCGCGCTGGGGGCTCGGTGTTCGAGCTTGCGGCGGCGGGACGCCCGGCGATCCTCGTGCCGTACCCGCACGCGACCGCCCGCCATCAGCACGCGAACGCCGCCTGGATGGCGGAAGCGGGCGCGGCGGAGGTGATCGAGGACGCCGACCTCGAGCCCGCGGAGCTGGCGCACAGGGTGTCGGAGCTCTTCTCCGATCACTCACGGCTCGCGGCGATGGCTGACGCGTCGCGCTCGCTGGCTCGGCCGGATGCGGCGCAGCGCATCGCCGCGGAGATCAGCGACGCTGCGCGATCCTTGACCCGATGACGGACTGGAGCGAGCGGAGGCTTCACTTCATCGCGATCGGCGGCGCCGGAATGAGCGCGCTCGCGCTCGTCTCCGACCGGCTCGGCGCCCGCGTGACGGGGTCCGACCGCGCGGACGGCCCGTACATGGGCCACCTGCGGGCGGCCGGACTGGATCCCCGGGTGGGACACGACCCCGGCGCGGTCCCCGAGGACGCGGACGTCGTCGTCTCCACGGCCGTAGCGGACGACAACCCGGAGCTGGCTCGGGCGCGCGAGCGCGGGCAGCGAGTGCTGCACAGGGGCGAGCTGCTCGCCGAGATCTCCCTGATGAAGCGTCTGATCGCGGTCGCCGGGACTCACGGCAAGACGACGACGGCCGGCATGTTGGCCCACACGCTTCGCGCGATCGGGGCCGACCCGGCGTTCCTTTTGGGAGGCGAGCTGCCCGAGTCCTCAGGACTGGCCGCGAACGCCGGCTGGGGAGATGGTGAATGGATGGTCGCCGAGGCCGACGAGTCCGACGCCAGCTTCCTGCGCCTGCGGCCCGACGTCGCCGTGGTCACCAACGTCGAGCTCGATCATCACTCCCATTGGTCCTCTCGCGCGGAGCTGATGGAGGCGTTCCGGGAGTTCTGCGCGCCGGCGACGGGGCTCGCCCTGCCCGTCGACGGCAGCCTCGACGAGCTCGACGAAGGCCAGCGGATCGCCGGCTTCGACGCCGGGCGGCCCGGGCCGCGCCTGGATCTGGCGATCCCGGGCCGCCACAACCTGGCGAACGCGCGAGCGGCGCTGGCGGCCCTGGAGCTCGCCGGCTTCGACCTCGGGGCGGCGGCCGGCGCGCTCTCTTCCTTCCCCGGGATGCTTCGTCGGCTGGAGCTGAAGGGACAGCGTGACGGCGCCGTCATCTACGACGACTACGCGCACCATCCCACCGAGGTCGCGGCGACGCTGTCCGCGCTCCGTGAGCTCGAGCCGAAGCGGTTGATCGCCGTCTTCCAGCCGCACCTCTACTCGCGCACGAAGGCCCTGGCCGGCGGTTTCGGGCGGGCCCTCGCATCCGCCGACGAGATCGCCGTCTTGGACGTCTACCCCGCCCGCGAGGAGCCGGTGGGGCCGCTCGCCGGCGTGAGCGGCCTCGACGTCGCCCGCGCAGCGGCCGACCGCGCCGGCGGCAAGCCGGTGTGGTGGCTCGTCGACGCGGAGCGCGCCGCGAGCGCACTGGCCCCGCGCCTGCGAGATGGCGATCTGCTCGTCACGATGGGGGCGGGTGACATCTACCGGCTGGCCGAGCGCCTGGTGGCAGGGCAGCAGGGGCATGCTTAGACCGTGGAGATTCCCGAAAACGTCCAGACCGACTATCCGCTCGCGCGCCTGACGACGGTGCGCGCCGGCGGGCCCGCCGATCTGTTCGCGCGGCCGACGGAGGAGGCGGAGCTCGTCGAGCTCCTGCGGTGGGCCGCGGGGGAGACGATCGAGGTCGCGGTGGTCGGATCCGGCTCCAACCTCCTGGTCTCTGACGAGGGGTTCCACGGCCTCGTGCTGAAGCTCGACGGGGAGCTCGCGTCGGTCGCTCGCGAGGGCACCCACGTCGTGTGCGGCGGCGGCGCGAGGCTTCCGTCAGCGACGGCGAAGGTGGCCCGCTGGGGCCTGACCGGCCTCGAGTTCGGGATCAACATCCCGGGCACGGTCGGCGGCGCGGTGCGGATGAACGCCAACGCCTACGGCGGCGAGCTCGGGCGAGTTCTCGAGTGGGTCGACATCTGCAGCGCACGGGGGCCGGAGCGGCGCGGGCCGGGGGAGCTGGGGTTCGCGTACCGGCGCTCCAACCTGGGCCCGGGCGAGGTCGTCGCGCGCGCCTCCTTTCGGCTCTCCGAGGGCGACGTCGCCGAGATCAAGGGGACCCTCGCTCGCATGCGCGGCCAGCGCCGCGATGCGCAGCCCTCGGGCATCAAGACCTTCGGCTCGACGTTCAAGAATCCGGACGCCGAGGGCCGAACGGCCGGTCAGCTCCTGGACGCGGCCGGCTGCCGCGGGCTTCAGGTCGGCGGAGCCCGCTTCTCGGCCAAGCATGCGAACTTCGTGGAGAACGCGGGCGAGGCGACGACGACCGACATCCTCGCGCTGATGGCGGAGGGCCGCCGCCGGGTCCGCGACCGTTTCGGCGTCGTGCTCGAACCCGAGGTTCAGGTCCTCGGGAACGTCGCTTGGCCCGACGTCGATCTCGAGCGCGGCGGCTGAGGCCCCTAGCAGGAGCGTGCCCCGGCGAGGGCGAATAGGGTGGGGTGAGCAGCTCAGCCGCAACGGCCGCGGGCAGGCGGCGCACGAGCGCTGGCGCATCCCGCTCCGCCCCGCGGTCGAGGACCCGGCCCGTGGCGCCGCGCGAGCCGGCGAGGCGCAGATCGGCCCCCAGGGTGCGGCTGTCCGTTCCCGCTGCCTGGCGGCTGTGGCTCCTCGCGGTTGCGATCGTCGCCGGCGCCCTGGCGATCGCCTACTTCGCCTGGTTTCGCCATTCATCCTTCGTCGCGGTCAGGCAGGTCAAGGTCGAAGGCGTGGACTCGCCCGATCGCGAGCAGATCACGGTGGCGCTCACCCGGGCCGCGGAGGGCATGACGACGCTCGACGTCGATGCCTCGAAGCTCGCGAGCGCGGTGAGCGGGTTTCCAGGGGTGGCGTCGGTGACCGCCGATCCAAGCTTCCCTCACGGCCTCACCGTCCAGGTAACCGAGCGGCGCCCGGTGCTCGTCGCGAGCGACGGCAATCGCGCGGTCGCGGTCGCGGCAGACGGCTCCCTGCTTCCCGCCCTGAAAACGGGCGGAACCGACCTTCCGGTGCTTGGCGTCGATCAGCTCCCGGACGGTGGCCGCCTCGACGGGCAGGCGCTCGACGACGCGCGGGTCGTCGGAGCGGCTCCCGGCCCACTCCGACCGTTGGTCGATGGCGTGGCCACCACCCATGCCCACGGGATCGTCGTGAGCATCCGGGGAGGCATCGACCTGCGCTTCGGCACCGCCGGGAAGGCGCCGGCCAAGTGGGCCGCCGCCGCGGCCGTACTCGCCGATCCGAAGGTCTCGAGCCTCGAATACGTCGACGTCCAGGTCCCGGCGCGTCCCGCGATCGGCGGCTGACCCATTTCTCAACCGGCACCTGAGCCTTCGCGGAAAATGTAAACCCTCGACCCATGCTCGAGATTCGGCGCTTGCACGATTCCGTGCCGTAAGCTGCTCCGTGCGTTGACACGGAATCCACAATGCCTTACCTTCGTGTAACGCTTGAGGTTGAAGGAGAGCGAAAACACTCAACTATTCCTTTAGCCTCGGACGGGTCAGACAAACGGGAGAACAGAGGCGCAAGCGATGGTCGAATCCTCGTATCTCGCGGTCATCAAGGTGGTCGGCGCCGGTGGCGGTGGCACGAACGCCGTCAGCCGAATGGTCGACGCCGGTCTGCGCGGCGTCGAGTTCATCGCGATCAACACCGATGTTCAAGCCCTGCAGGCATGCGAGGCCGACATCAAGCTTTCGATCGGGCACGAGCTGACCAAGGGCCTCGGCGCGGGCGCGAACCCCGAGATCGGGGCGGGCGCCGCCGCCGAGAGCCGCGATGACATCAAGGAGGCCCTCAAGGGCGCCGACATGGTCTTCGTCACTGCGGGCGAGGGTGGCGGAACCGGAACGGGAGCGGCGCCCGTCATCGCCGAGATCGCGCGGGAGGAGATCGGCGCGCTCACGGTCGGCGTCGTCACCAAGCCGTTCGAGTTCGAGGGCGGCCGCCGGATGCAGCAGGCGCTTGAGGGCGTCGACAAGCTCCGCTCCCAGGTCGACACGCTGATCATCGTCCCGAACCAGAAGCTGCTCGAGGTGGTCGAGCGGCGCACCTCGATCAGCGAGGCCTTCCGCATGGCCGACGACATCCTGCGCCAGGGGGTGCAGGGGATCACCGACCTCATCACGACTCCGGGCCAGATCAATCTGGACTTCGCCGACGTCCGCGCGGTCATGTCGCAGGCGGGGTCGGCGATGATGGGCGTGGGATCCGCCTCCGGCGAGAACCGGGCGGCCGAGGCGGCGAAGATGGCGGTGTCCTCCCCGCTAATGGAGGAGTCGATCGAGGGTGCGACCGGCATGCTCCTGAACTTCACCGGCTCCGAGGACCTGAACCTCTTCGAGGTCCACGAGGCTGCCGACATCGTCGTCTCGAACGCCGACAAGGGCGCGAACATCATCTTCGGGACCGTCATCGACCCGACGATGGGCGACGAGGTCCGCGTGACGGTGATCGCAACCGGCTTCGAGGGCTTCGAGACGCTCGCCCGCCGGCCGATTCAGGTCCGTGACCGCGCGCGGCGACGCGGCGTGAGCGGGCTGGAGGACCGCGAGCGGCGGGAGCTGCAGGTCTCCGAGGGGGACATCGACGTCCCGGACTTTTTGCGCGGGCGCTAGGCACGGGGAACCACTAGCCTCACCACCATGAACGGCACCTGTCGGTCGCGGAGCTGAAGCTCCGCGCCACCGGATCCTTGGCCACCACGGCGCTCAAGCGCACTCCGCTCTACCAGGAGCACGCGAAGGCCGGGGCGAAGCTCGTCCCGTTCGCGGGGTGGGAGATGCCGGTCTCGTACGAGGGAGTACGCCAGGAGCACATCGCGGTGCGCACGACCTGCGGCGCCTTCGATGTCTCCCACATGGGTGAGATCGAGACGTCCGGGCCGCAGGCGTGCGATCTGCTCCAGAACCTGCTCTCGAACGACGTCTCCAAGATCGAGGTCGGTGGCGCCCAGTACTCGGTGCTGTGCCAGGACGACGGGGGGATCCTCGACGACCTGTTCACGTATCGCATCGACGCCGAGAGCTACCTGACCGTCACCAACGCCGCCAACCACGAGGGCGACTACACATGGTTCGCCGACCACTCGCAGGGCTTCGACGCCGAGGTCACGGACGCTATCGACCGCTACGCGATGCTGGCGGTGCAGGGGCCGCAGGCACGGGGCATCGTCGGGGACCTCGCCGTCGCCGACCTGCCGAAGCGAATGCGGACCGAGCGTCTCGAGGTGGCAGGGAGCGACGCTCTCGTCTGCGGCACCGGCTACACGGGCGAGGACGGAGTCGAGCTCCTGCTCGCACCTGATGGGGCGGCCGCGGTGTGGACCGCGCTGCTCGACGCCGGAGCCGTGCCGGCGGGGCTGGGAGCCCGCGACACGCTGCGGCTGGAGGTCTGCTTTCACCTCTACGGCAACGACATGGACACCAGTCGCAACCCGATCGAGGCCGGCCTGGGCTGGTGCTGCAAGGAGGACACCGGCTTCATCGGCGCCGAGGCGGTCGCGGCCGCGCGTGAACGCGGGACCGAGCAAAAGCTCGCCCCGTTCCTCCTCACGAGCCGGGGGATCCCGCGTCCGGGAAACCGCGTGCTCGAGGGTGACGACCAGGTCGGCGTCGTGACCAGTGGGACCCTTTCTCCGTGCCTCGAGGCCGGGATCGGGATGGCGTACGTGACCGCGGAGCTCGCGGACCCCGGCACCGAGGTGGAGATCGACGTCCGCGGCAAACGTCGCACAGCGCGCATCGAATCGAAACCCCTCTACCGAAAGGAGACGTAGTTCCCACATGGCCGATGAGAGCTATCCCGAGGACCTTCGCTATCACCGCGAGCACGACTGGGCCCGAGTGGAGCAGGAGGAGGCGACGTTCGGCATCACCTGGTACGCGCAGGATGCGCTCGGCGAGGTTGTCTTCTACGAGCCTCCCCAGCCCGGCGCGGAGGTCACCAAGGACCAGGCCTACGCGGAGGTCGAGTCGGTCAAGGCTGTCTCCGACGTCTACGCGCCGCTGTCCGGCGAGATCGTCGCGGTCAACGACGCGGTCTCCGACAAGCCCGAGCTGATCAACGAGGACCCGTACGGCGACGGCTGGCTGGTGCGGGTGAAGCTCTCGGATCCGGCTGAGGCCGACGCGCTGATGGACGTCCCCGCCTATCGCAGGCTCCTGGAGGACGAATAGGGGTCACGCCGCGTCACTAAGCTCAGTCGGGATGACGAGGTACACCTCAGTCACCGACGCCGATCGCCGGGCGATGCTCGACGCGATCGGGGCGGGGTCGATCGACGAGCTGTTCGAGCAGATCCCGGCGGAGGTGCGGCTCGACCGCGATCTGGACCTCCCGCCGGGCCTCACCGAGACCGAATGCCTGGACCATCTGACCCAGCTCGCCGGGCGAAACGCCGACGCCGACACCGAGATCTGCTTCCTGGGCGCGGGGATGTACGACCACTACGTTCCGGCGATCGTCGACGCGATCACCCAGCGCTCGGAGTTCCTCACCCCGTACACGCCGTACCAGCCGGAGGTCTCGCAGGGCGGGCTCCAGGTCATGTTCGAGTTCCAGACCGCGATCTCGGAGCTGACCGGCCTGCCGGTGGCCAATGCCTCGCTCTATGAGGGCCCCTCCTCGGTCGCGTCGGCGGCCTATCTGGCGATGGGCGCCACCAAGGAGCGGCGGAAGCTCGTCGCCTCACGCGGCCTTCATCCCCATAGCCGCGAGACGCTGCGAACCTATGCCCGCGGCTTCGGCGCCAAGGTCGTCGAGGTGGAGCTCGACGGCGGCGTCACGGACGCGGACGAGCTCGCCGCGGCCGTCGACGCCGACACGGCAGCGGTGTTCGTCCAGAACCCGAACTTCCTGGGCGCGGTTGAGGACCTGGAGGCCCTGGCGGCGCCGGCGAAGGAGGCCGGGGCGCTCGCGGTCGCGGCCGTGGACCCACTCACCCTGGGCGTCCTGCGGGCCCCCGGCGAGAGCGGCGTCGACGTCGCGCTCGGTGAGGGCCAGTCGCTGGGCGGGCGCCTCGACTTCGGCGGCCCATCTTTCGGCTTCTTCGCAGCCACGGAGGAACATCTGCGTCGCATGCCCGGCCGGATCGCCGGCGAGACCAGCGATGTGGACGGGCGGCGCGGCTTCGTCCTCGCCCTCCAGACCCGTGAGCAGCACATCCGCCGCGAGAAGGCGACACACAACATCTGCACGTCGCAGGCCCTGAACGCGCTGGGCGGCGTGATCTACCTGGCGTGGCTGGGGAAGCAGGGGATCGTCGAGATCGGCGAGCTCATGGCGCAGCGGACCGCCTACGCCCGTGAGCGGCTGGCGGCGCTCGAGGGCGTGGAGCTCCTGCATGAAGCCCCGGTCGTCCGCGAGTTCGCTGTCCGCCTCGACGCGCCCACCGATCAGGTGCTCGATCGCGTGGCCGAGGACGGCATCGCGGCGGGATATCCGCTCGCTCGCGAGTACCCGGAGTACGAGCAGGGCCTACTCGTCGCCATCACCGAGCGCCGGTCGAAGGGCGACATCGATCGGCTGGCGGAGTCGCTGGGACAAGCGGTAAAGGCGAGCAGAGGGGCGCGCGAGCGGGAGGAGGTCGCCGCATGAGGCCTGCAATTGGCCACCTTGTTTCGCATGGCGAGACGAAGTGTCCATTCGCGATGGGGAAGGCCCGATGACCCCGGTACCCACTCCCTCACCTCCTCCGAGCAACGCCGACACACCCACGGCGCAGCAGAGGGGAACCGCAACCACCATCTTCGAGCGCAGCGTGGAGGGTCGCCGAGCCGGAAGCGTCCCCGCCTGCGACGTCCCGGAGCGCCCGCTCGACGAGCTGATCCCGCAGAAGCTCCGCCGCGAGCGGGCGGTGCGGCTCCCCGAGGTCTCCGAGCCCGAGATCGTCCGCCACTACAACCGGCTGTCACGCCGCAACTTCGACCTCGACACCGGCCCGTACCCGCTCGGCTCGTGCACGATGAAGCACAATCCACGCCTGAACGAGCGCGTGGCCGCGCTCCCCGGCCACGCCCGTCTGCACCCCGCCCAGTCGCCGAAGCGAGCCCAGGGCGCCCTCGAGCTCATGTGGCGGCTGGAGCGCGCGCTCGCCGAGATCTGCGGGTTGCCGCACGTGAGCCTGCAGCCGTCGGCCGGGTCGCACGGCGAGCTCGCGGGCCTGCTCCTGACGAGGGCGTACCACGCGGACCGCGGCGAGGACCGGCCCCGGGTGCTCACGCCCGACACCGCGCACGGCACGAATCCGGCCTCGGTCACGATGGCCGGCTACGAGGTGGTGAAGGTCGCCACCGACGATCGCGGCGGCGTCGACGTCGACGACCTGCGGTCGAAGGTCGACGACGACGTTGCCTGCCTGATGCTCACCAACCCGAATACGCTGGGTGTGTTCGACGAGAACATCCGCGAGATCACGAAGCTCGTTCGCGACGCCGGGGGGACGCTGTACTACGACGGCGCGAACCTGAACGCGATCATGGGCCGCAGCAGGCCCGGGGACATGGGCTTCGACATCGTCCACGTCAACCTCCACAAGTCCTTCTCGCAACCGCATGGCGGCGGCGGCCCGGGGGCGGGGCCGATCGCGGTGTCGGACCGGATCGAGCCATACCTCCCGGTGCCGCGAGTCGTTCGTTCCGGGGGCGGCAACGCGGCCGCACCGCAGTTCGACTTCGAATACTCGAAGCCGAAGTCGATCGGCCGCCTACGCGGTTTCGCCGGCAACTTCGGCGTCTTCGCGCGCTCCTACGCGTACATCAGGAGCCTGGGCGGCGACGGGCTCGCCGAGGCATCCGAGGCCGCGGTGCTGAACGCCAACTACCTCCTGGCGAGGCTCAAGGAGGGCAGGGCGGGCAGATACCTGCCGCTCGCGTTCGACCGGACCTGCATGCACGAGTTCGTCCTCTCCGGCGCCCCGGCCAAGCGTGAGCTGGGGGTGAAGACGCTCGATGTGGCCAAGCGCCTGCTCGACTTCGGCTTCCACCCGCCGACGATCTACTTCCCGCTACTGGTGGACGAGGCGCTCATGGTCGAGCCCACCGAGACCGAGACGAGGGAGGACCTCGACGCGCTCGCGGAGGCCTTCGAGGAGATCCTGGTCGAGGCCGAGCGGGATCCGGAGATTGCGCGGGCAGCGCCCTACACGACGCCGGTGCGGCGGCTGGACGAGGCGAGCGCGAGCCGCCGACCCGTCGTGCGCCAGACGCTGTAGTCCGCCCTTCTCTGCCCGCGCCACCGCGGCTCCTCCGCGGAGGAGAGGTGGAGCTGCGACGCCCGCAGCTCGAGCAGACGCCGCAGCTCCAGGGTGGGAACGAAGGGATCTGCGAACGAATCCCTCGAGAGGACCGAGATCGCCGCGACGGGTTGGCCGGCGATCTCTGCCATCAGGACGGGACCGTCGGGGACCCGCGTCGAGTCAAGGTCGGCCAGCCGCCTCAGCGCGGCCTCATCGTCGGCTCCCGCGGTGCGAATGGTCACCGAGTCGGAGCCGAAATCCCTATGGCCGTCGCGATTCTCTGGCATGTCCACTCCTGTAACGGGGGCGCGGTCGAACGTGATTCACACCCCTAACACTACCAAACCTCGTTTGCTGGTGTCGGGGCGATTGATGTACACCTAGAAACGACTGTTGTCGTACAATCTGACTGCCTTCGACACGGTACGCGCCTCGTTCCGGAGTGTCAATGTCATACAAAGATCGATTGTGCGATATCAATCGCGACGCCGACGCATCGGTCACCAGCCAGATCGTCGACATCTTCGCCGCGGCCATCGCCGCCGGCGAGCTCGGGCCCGACGACAAGCTGCCGCCGACGCGCGAGCTGGCCGATATGGCCCAGGTCAACCATCTGACGGCGGCCCGCGCCTACCGGCGGTTGGCGGAGACCGGCCTCGTCACGGCCCGCGTCGGACAGGGCACCTTCGTCCGCGTCGGCGCACATCACGGGGCGGGCGCCCGGGAGGACGCGGACTGGCAGCTCTACGCGCTGCCGGAGCAGCTCGAGACGTACGGTGACCGGATCCTGGCCGAGATGTTCCGTCAGGCCGGGCGGGACGACGTGATCCCGCTGATGGTCGGCTATCCAGCCGACAAGCTGCTTCCAGCCGACGAGCTCGCGCGGGTCACTGCGGCGACGCTGGAGGAGCACGGCGCCCGCGTGCACCAGTACACGGACATCGAGGGAGCCCCGGAGCTGCGGGAGCAGCTCGCCGCCGTGATGCGCGCAGAGGGCTGCGACGACTCGCCCGACCAGATCGTCGTGACGACGGGTGCCCATCAGGCCATGACTCTCACGGCGAGGGCGATCCTGCGGCCCGGAGACACGGTTGCATGCGAGTCGCCCACCTTCCCGGGCTCGATCGAGGCCCTGCGCAGGACGGGTTCGTCGGTGCTCCCCGTTCCGGTCGACGACGGTGGTCTCGACATCGGCGCGCTCGAGCTGCTGCTACGCCGCCGTGACATCCGCCTGGTGACCCTCCAGCCGCGCCTCCATAACCCGACGGGCCGCGACCTCGCTCCCGAGCGACGCGACCGACTGTGCGAGCTGGCGCTTCGGTACGGGTTCTTCATCGTCGAGGACGAGGCGTACGGACCCCTGCGCTTCGAGGGCCAGGATCCGGGCCCTCTCCGGGCGATGTTGCCGGGCCACGTCATCTTCCTCTCGTCCTTCTCGAAGACGGTCAGCCCCGGCATGCGCACGGGCTGGGTCGCCGCGAGCGGCCCGGTCCTCGACCGGATCGTCCACGAGAAGCGAAACGACGACATGCACAGCGCGACGCTCACCCAGCTCGTGGCGGCCCGATTCCTGGCGGGCGGCCATTACCAGTCCCAGATCGAGCGCGCGATCTCCTTCTACGGCGAGCGCTGCGAGGCTCTCCTCGCCGCGGTCGAGCGCGAGCTCGGGCCCGTCATGACGGTCGTTCGGCCGCTGGGAGGAGGACACCTGTGGCTCACGTTCCGCGACCCGCTCGACGAGCGCGACCTCTACGACGAGGCCGTTCGCCAGGGCGTCACCTTCCTTCCCGGCGGGGCGATGATGGCCGAGCGCCCGCGAGCGACCCACATCCGTCTGTCCTGCGGCTACCTGGACCCGGACGAGCTGACCGAGGGTGTCCGGCGCCTGGCCGTGGCGGTCCGCGCCGTCCGGCCGCGGCCGCGGCGCGAGGCGCTGCCGATCACCTAGTCCCGCTCGGTCGCCGCTTTCAGATCCGGCAGCTTCTGCTTGAGCTTCAGGACCGGCTCGAACAGGTCACCGCGCCGCTTCACGCGCTTCAGCACGTCGCCGGCCTCGAACCGCAGGGAATCCGGGTCTTCGCGCTTGAGCGCTCGCTCGACCTCCTTCCATTCGACCGGCGTCGAGACCGTCGGATGTTCCCTCGCGCGCAGCGCGTACACGGACACCGTCGTCTTGTGCTGATCGTTCTGGCTCCAGTCGACGAGCACCTTGCCCTTGCGGAGATTCTTGGCCATCCGCGAGACGATCAGGTCGGGGTCCGCGCGCTCGAGCACTTGCGCGACCGCGTGCGCGAACGGCTTCGTCTCGTCGTAGGTGACCTTGACGTTGAGCGGCACGTAGACCTGGAGGCCCTTCGATCCGGATGTCTTCGGGAAGCTCTTCAATCCCAGGTCGCCAAAGAGGTCGCGCAGCCGCAGGCCGACCGTGCAGCACTGGAGAATGCCCGCCGGGGGACCGGGGTCGAGGTCGAACGCGAGGACCGTGGGCCGCTCGATCTCCTGCGCGCGGGACAGGGACGGATGCAGCTCGAGCGACGCCAGCTGGGCGACCCAGATGAGAGTGGCGCGGTCGTCGCAGACGCAGTAGTCGATCTCGCCCTCGTTGCGCCCGCTCCAGATGGGCGCTGTGTGCACCCACTCTGGACGGTGCTTGGGGCAGCGCTTCTCGTAGAAGAAGCCCTCGTCGACGCCGTTGGGATAGCGCTTCAGGGTCAACGGGCGCCCACGAAGGTGAGGGAGGAGCACGTCGGCGACCCGAGCGTAGTAGTCGATCATCTCGCCCTTCGTGAACCCGGGCTCGGGCCACAGCACCTTGTCGAGGTTGGTCAGCTCGAGCCGGTGCCCGTCGACGTCTACTTGGCGGCTTTGGTCTTGCTTCGCGATCGCGACTTGGACTTGGAGGTCTTCGAACGGGACCGTGACTTGGATGCCGTCGAGGGCTTGCTGCGCTTGCCACTGCCGTCACCACCGGTCGCCAGTGGCTCTCCGCGAACGGCCGCCAGGCTCTCCTCCAACGCCGCCATGAGGTCCGGCGTCTTGGTCGGCTTGGGCTCCTCGGAGACCGGCTCGACGACGGACTCGCCCTGAGCCTTGCGGTCGATCAGCGAGAGGAGCTCCTCGCGGTACTCGTCACGGTACTTGCCGGGATCGAAGTCCGAGGTCAGCGAGTCGATCAGCTGCTTCGCCATGTCGACCTCGCGCTTCTCCAGCTTGCGCCCGTCCTGCGGGACCACGTCCTCGCCGAGCTCGTCTGGCGCCACCACCTCGTCGGCGAAGCGCATCGTCGCCATCGTCAGGACGCTCGTCGCGGGGCGAATCGCCGCGAGGTGCTCGCGATTTCGCAGCACGAAGCGAGCGATGGCCACCTTCCTCGCGTCGCTCATCGCCTTCACGAGGAGCGCGTAGGCCTTCTCGGCGCCCTTGTCGGGGCCGAGGTAGTACGGGTGGTCGAAGTAGATGGGATCGATGTCGTCGAGATCCACGAAGTCCTGGATCTCGATCGCCCGCGTCCTCTTGGGATCGATCTCCTCGAGCTCGTCGCGCGTCACGACCACGTACTGGTCGGGCGAGACCTCATATCCCTTGACGATGTCCTCGTAGGGGACCTCCTCGCCATCGGCCTCGGCAACGCGCTTGTGACGGATGCGCGAACCGTCGCTCTCACGCAGCTCGCGGAAGCTCACGTTCTTGCGGGAGACGGCGCTGTACAGCTTGATGGGCACGTTCAGGAGCCCGAAGCTGATTGATCCACTCCAGATCGCTCTAGGCATCGTCCTTAACCATGACCCTGATCAGCGGGCAAAATCATCGCCTTCATCAGTTTCCCAACTTAGCGCGACTTCCTCGGATACCGGCGGGCACCGGCACGAATCTTGCGCCTCTATCTAGCTGCCGCCCGCTGCGGTGCAACACCAGCCGACGGGCCGGGGGGTGGCCGCGCCCGTGGATCCCGGGCTGAACTGCCGCGAGATCTCGCCAGCGGTCTCGACGTCGCCGGGGTGCTGGGGTCGCAGGAACAGCCATGCGTCGGCGTCACGCCACGCAACGAGGAGCCACCGGCCGTCCGGCGACCACGACAGAGCGTCGAACGTGCCGGGATCGGCCAGCAACGGCCTCGCCTTGGGATGGTTGGCGCCCAGCCCCACCAAGAACAGCTCGCTCCGCCGGGCGTTGCCGCGGACCGCGGTCGCGGTGAGCGCGAGCGACTTGCCGGTTGGCGCGAACACAGCGTCGGTTGCCCTCATTCCCGAAGGCAGGGAGACGGTCCGCAGCAGCTTCCCTCCGCCCGCGAAGACCCGCAACTCGGAGCCGGAGAGGGCGACCAGGCGGGACGCATCCGCCGACCAAGCGAGGTCCGTGGGCACCGGGCCAGGCCCGGTGCGCCAGTAGACGTTGAGCGTGTCGGCGTCGATCATCTCGATGCTTCCGTCCGGCTCCGCGATGGCCACGACGTTCGCCCCGGCGCCGCCCTCAGTCGCCTTCGCGCGGGCGAGTGGCACCGGCCGCCATGCCGGCGCCGTCCTCGCGACGCTCGGATCGAGGAGGTGATCCTGGACGCCGTTTCCGGCAACAACCCGCATGGACGTGCCCGTCCGGTAGGCGATGCGATACCCGGTATCCGGCACCCACCGGGGATCGTGGGGATCCCTCCGGTTGAGCGACCAGTGCAACGTGCCATCCGGCTCGACCGCGCTCAGCTGGTGACCGCTCGTGACCGCCACGTAATAGCCGTGCGGCGACCATTCCGCGTTGCGGTAATCGCCAAGCAGCCGCTGCGAGCCGTCCTCCTGGACAACCCAGGGTCCACGCGGGGATTCGACCAGCAGGCTTCCCGACGTGGGCAGGGACGTGAGGGGCTTTGCCTCCTTCGAGCTGGGACGCACCACGTCGCGCACGAAGTCGACGACCGCGGCGCCGGCGGGGGTGAGCACCACCGCCAGGACGACCGCCGCCGCGACGAGTGCGATCGCGAGCCGTTTTGGCGCCGTCGGGGCCGGAGCCGTCGGCTGCCGCTCTGCGTACGCCGCGCGCACCACGCGCCACCCGCGCTCGCGTGCCTCCCGCTCCTCGGGGATCGATGCGTCGCGGAGCCGACGCCGGAGTTCGCTGATCCTCATCCGCCCGCCTCCATCTCCGCACCGAGCCGGTCGAGCGCTCGCCTCAGCCGCGAGTTGACCGTTCCCCGCGGGAGGCCGAGCGCCTTCGAGATCTCGCCCGGCGTGTAGTCGAGGAGGTAGCGAAGCACCACTACCGCGCGATGCTCGGGTGAGAGCTGCCTGAGCGCCGCGACGACCTCGTCGGAATACACGGACGGGCTGGGCTCGGGCGCAGCAGGATCGATCGCGGGCGCCGCCTCGTCCAGGTCGGCACCGGTTTCACGTCTAAGCGAACGTGCCCTGGCCCAATCGATCGCCCGGTTCACCACGATGCGGTTCAGCCACGGTCCGAACGGCCTCGCGCGGTCGAATCGATCCAGCGACCGGATCGCCGAGAGGAAGGCCTCCTGAGCGATGTCCTCGGCCGCGGCGGCATCGTGGACGACGAGGTAGGCGGCGCGATGGGCCCATCGCCAGTGGCGCTGGTACAGATGCTCGAGCGCCTCGTCAGACCCGGCTTGCGCCGCCTTGATCCAGCGGCGCTCCCGCCGCCGCTCGAGTGCCTTCGACGGTGCGTTGGCGCCCGTCAACCGGAACGGTACCGCGACGCTCTCCGTGCTCCCATCGGCAGCCAGTTGGATCTCCTCCCCGGGGCCCGCGGTGACGGCCCGCAGCCCGAGCACAATGATCTTCTCTCGAACGCCCACGCGTGGCGCCATTCGTTCAATACGAGTCGGGGACGCTCAGAGGTCCCTCCGCACCGCGTGGCGACGGGGTGCCGGCGCGGCGCCCCCCGCCGATCGGTGCAAAATCCGCGCATACCGCGGTGATTGCACCGTTCGACGACTGGGAGGGGACGGGGCGGGGTGGCTCGCAACCGTGGCCCCGAGGGTTTGCGGCCTATGAGTCCGGCGCCGCCACTCCGGTTGCGCGGCGATGCCGGTTCGCGATGAGGGCACCGCCTCCAGCCAGCCCGAGCCCAGTGGCGACGAGCACCAGAGCCCATGGAACCCCGCCGCCGTCATTCGAGCCGCTGGACTCCGACGCCAGCGGTGCCGTCGCCTCCAGCGTTCGCGTGTCAATGACCGCCAGGCGGGCCTTCCGCGTGGCGATCATGAGCCGCTCACCGCCGGTACTCATGGTCAGGTGCGCGTTGCCAACCGAATGGCGGGTCGCGAGACCATCGAGGTCGACACAGATGGCCTGACCCTCCGCGGTGTCCAGGGCGTGCACGAACGGCTCGCCGTCTCCCCCGTCATAGAGCGTGTACGCCCAGCGCCCGTCCGGGCTCGTGGCACGTTCAAGCGGATAGCCGCGCATCTCACCGGCGTGCTCGTCGGGATCGACGATCGGATCCCGAAGCAGTCGCCCCTGCCGAATGTCGTATGCGCGGACCGCGTACCTCGTTCGATCGCGAGGCGAGAGGTACTGGATGAAGTAGATCGTCGATCCGTCGGGCGAGATGGCATCGAACGTGAATCCCCCCTGGAGCGCGAACCGCCGGTCTACCCGGAGGCTGCGGGTGTCGAGGACCAGAACCCGGGTGGGGCCGTGGGTGACCTGCCGACGCGGTCCGACGAGTACCAGCCTTCGACCGTCCGGCGAGAGGCCATCAGGCTCGCCGCGAAGCGTCACCGTCGGAACCATGAAGCGACTGTCCAGTTTCCTCGAACCCACGGTTTCCTTCCCGTCGAGCTTTCGCACCGTCGTGGTGCCATGTCGGCCGGGCGCCGCCATGTACTCGACTCCATGAGACCCGGATATGCCATAGGTCGTGAACGGTGCCGGCGCTCCGGCCCCCGCGGCGTTCCCCGGCAGGGCCAGCAGCGTGACGAGCGCAGTCGCCGCGATCGTCGGTCCAACGGTCAGTCGAGCCATCTCGTGTCCTCCTCGTCGGGGTCTGCGATCACTACGTGGCATCCCGACCGTCGGGTCCGGCCATAATCGCCTCATGCTCTTCGAGCTCGATCGGGTGACGATGGAGCGGGATGGGAAGGTCGTCCTCCAGCAGGTGAGCGCTTCGCTCCCCAAGGGTGCGAGCTGCGTCGCCGGGCCGTCCGGCAGCGGTAAGTCGAGCCTGCTGCGGCTGCTGAACCGCCTCGCGGACCCGGCATCGGGAGCCGTGCGCTACGACGGCGCCGACGTGCGCCAGAGCGACCCATTGGAGCTGCGGCGGGAGGTGTGTCTCGTGCCCCAGCTGCCCGCGCTGCTCGAGGGGACGGTGGAGGACAACATCCGATTCGCGGCCCAGCTCGCCGAGCGCGATCCCGACGTGCCGCGGCTCCTCGACCTCGCCGGCCTCGATTCCTCCTTCGCCGGACGATCGGCGAGCAGGCTCTCGGTGGGTGAGCAGCAGCGCGCAATGCTCGCGCGGTCGCTGGCGCTCGACCCCCGGGTCCTCCTTCTGGACGAGCCGACGTCGGCGCTCGACGAGGGCGCACGCGGGGCGGTCGAGGCGACCTTGCTCCATCTGCGCGAACGCGTGGACGTCTCGATCGTCCTGGTGACTCATGACCTGGCCCAGGCCCGGCGGATGGCCGACTGGGTGCTGCGGCTCGACGAGGGACGAATGGTGGGGGAGGGGCACATCCGGGAGCAGCTCGCGGTCTGACGTGATGGCCGGCTATTCGGAGACGCCCCTTCCTCGCAAGCTCGGAATCAAGGACGGCGACCGGCTTGCGCTCCTCGATGCGCCCGCCGGATTCGACGTCACCCTCGGCGAGTTGCCCCGCGTGGGTACGGTCCGCACGGACGCGCGGGCGAGGGTCGACGTGGCCGTGTGCTTCGTCACCGCGCGGGCAGCGCTCGAGCGCCGCTTCGACCCGCTGAAGCGCGCGATCTTCCCCCACGGCGGCCTTTGGATCGCATGGCCGAAGCGCTCGGGGGGCAAGCGGACCGACCTGACCGAGGACGTCGTCCGCGAGGTAGCGCTCGAGCGCGGCCTGGTGGACAACAAGGTCTGCGCCATCGACGAGACCTGGTCGGGTCTTCGCCTCGTGCACCGGGTCGCCGATCGCCGACGATGATCACCCCGGCGGCCAGCTCCATTCAGATCAGCCTCGGCGAGGTCGCGGCGACGCTCGTCCTGGTCGCGCTCGCCGTCGCCGTGTCGTTCTGGCGTCGGGCCGACCTGGAGGCGGACATCGGGATAGCCGTGGTGCGCTCGGCGATCCAGCTGACGGCGATCGGCTACGTCATCAAGTTCATCTTCGACCAGGACAGCCTGTGGTTCGTGGTTCTCCTGATCGCCATCATGGTGGTGTTCGGGGCGTTCACCGCGCAGCGCCGAGCGAGGCAGGTTCCCAACGCCTTCTGGCCACTGCTGCTCGCCCTCGCGATCGCGGGCGCGACCACGCTCGGCCTCGTCGTGGCCCTTGGCATCTTCAAGGCGCAGCCGCGCTACCTCGTCCCGGTGGGGGGCATGGTGGTCGGCAACGCGATGACCGCCGCCGCCGTCACCCTCAACCGCCTCGGCGACGAGATGAGTCGCCATGCGCGAGAGGTCGAGGCCACGCTGGCGCTCGGCGCGACGTCGACCCAGGCCGCGGCGCCCATCGTCCGGCGCAGCCTGCGCTCCGGGATGATCGCCCTCGTCGACTCGACGAAGACGACCGGGCTCATCTTCTTTCCCGGGACGATGGTCGGGATGCTCCTCGCCGGCGCGAGCCCGACCGACGCCGTGCGCCTGCAGCTCATCCTGCTCTGGACGCTGCTGGGGAGCGTCGCCCTCGCCGGGCTGATCGCCGTGACGCTGGCTTACCGCAACTTCTTCACGGCGGCGCACCAGCTGCGCGAGCAGCCGGAGCCCTGACCGCATGACCCGCGCGCAGCGCCTGACGCTCGTCGCGACGATCCTCGCCTCGACCGTCGTCTTCCTGGATGCCACCGTGGTCAACGTCGCGCTCCCCGCGATGGAGCGAGACCTCGGCATGGGGCTCGCTGGGCAGCAGTGGGTCGTCGAGGCATACCTGTTGGCACTCGTGTCGCTGCTGCTCGTCGGCGGGTCCCTCGGCGACCACTTCGGGCGCCGGCGCATCTTCGTCCTGGGGCTCGCGGGGTTCGGCGCGACCTCGATCCTCTGTGCGCTGGCGCCGAACACCGGGATCCTGATCGCCTTCCGCGGCCTACAGGGGCTCGCCGGTGCGCTGCTGGTCCCGGGCTCGCTGGCGATCCTCACCGCCACCTTCCAGGGTGAGGCGAGGGGTCGGGCGATCGGGACCTGGACCGCCTGGAGCGGGATCTCGACGATCGCTGGGCCCGCGGCGGGCGGTTTCCTGACCGAGGCGCTCACCTGGCGGTTCGTGTTCTGGATCAACGTGCCGCTGATCGCCGCGACCCTGGCCCTCGCCGTCCACTCGGTGGCCGAGAGCCGCGATCCCGACGCTGTTCGGGCGTTCGACATCCCCGGTGTGGCTCTGTCGGCACTCGGGCTCGGCGGCCCCGTGTTCGCCCTGATCGAGCAGCCCACCCACGGATGGAGCGATCCGCTGGTATTCGCTCCGCTCGTCGCCGGCGTCCTCTGCTTCGCGGCCTTCCTCTGGCGCGAGGCGACCGCAAAGGCGCCGATGCTCCCGCTGTCGCTGTTCCGGGTGCGGAACTTCGCGGTGGCCAATGCCGCGACGCTCATGACCTACGCCGGCCTGATCGGGACATCGTTCTTCCTGACCCTCTACCTGCAGCAGGTGGGCGGCTACAGCCCCCTCGCCGCGGGCATCGCGTCGGTGCCGGTGTCGCTGTTGATGTTCTTTCTGTCGCCGCGGTTCGGCGAGTTCACGGCCGGCGTCGGCCCGCGGCTCCCGATGTCGGTCGGGCCCATCGTCGGCGGCCTCGGCCTGTTGCTCCTCGTGCGCGTGGGCGTGCATCCCGACTACGTGACCGAGGTCCTCCCGGCGCTCGTCCTCTTCGGGCTCGGCCTCTCCGCGACCGTCGCGCCGCTCACGACAACGGTGCTGAACGCCGTGGACGAGCGCAACGCCGGGATCGCGTCCGGGACGAACAACGCGGTCGCACGCGTTGCCGGCCTGCTCGCGATCGCGGTCCTCGGCGCGGCTGTCGCGAGCCAATTCGACTCCAACGTCAGCGATCACTTGGCGACGGCCGAGCTGTCTCCGCAGGGGCAGCACGTCGTCTCGTCGGCCGGCTCGCGACCGCTCGCGGGCGGTGATGAGGTGCAGGGGCTCTCGGGCTCGGAGCGCGCCACCGTCGGGAGCGCGATCGAGCAATCCTCTCGAGACGCGTTCCACCTCGCGGCAGTGCTCGGAGCCTGCCTCATGTTCGCTGGCGGCCTCATCTCCGCGATCGGGATCCAGAACCCGCGGCGCCGACCGGTCGTGGCGCCGCACGCGGCGCGGGCCGCTGCCGCGGGCGAGTGCGGCCGCGGCACACCCTTCCAAGATGCCGAGCCGATTCCGGGAGCACTCGAGCCGGCGTCGAGCGCGGCGGAGGCTCCCACGTGACGAGGAGGTTTCGACCCGCCGCCTGCGGGAAGTCGCGGGAGGATCCGATGACGACCCCTTCGCAGCCAGCCCAGGCGCCGCCCCGGTTCCAGTCGCAAAACGGGGCCGGCGACCGCACCGAGCCACGGGAGCGCCTGGCGCCCTACCTGCTGCTCAACGGCGTCTACGCGGCAGCCCTGGGCGCCTTCGTATGGCGCTTCCGGGACCGGCTTCCCCAGGAGATCTCCCCCCGGGACCTGGCGCTGATCGGCGTCGCGAGCCACAAGACGAGCCGGACGATCGCGAAGGACAAGGTCACGGCCCCCCTGCGGGCGCCGTTCACCGAGCACGAGGGTGACGGCGGCCCGGGCGAGCTCGAGGAGAGCCCGCGCGGCGAGGGGCTGCGACACACGGTGGGCGAGCTCCTCGTCTGTCCCTTCTGCCTCGACCAGTGGGTTGCGACCGGCTACGCGGCCGGGCTCGTGCTCGCGCCGCGAGCGACGCGGTTCGTCGCCTCGATCATGGCGACGGTCGCGATCTCGGACTTCCTGCAGATCTCGTACAAGGCGTCGGAGCAGCGGCTCTGAGCCCCCGGCATACGGGGAGGCGGCGTCTATAGTCCGCGCCCGCCATGGCCGGCCGGGAACGTATCTTCAGCGGCATCCAGCCCACGGGTCGCAAGCACCTGGGCAATTACATCGGTGCGATCCGCCAGTACGTCGAGGGGCAGGACCGCGGCGAGGGCATCTACTGCATCGTCGACCTGCACGCCATCACGGTCCCACACGATCCGGCAGACCTTCGCGGCCGCCTGTACGACACAACCGCGATCCTGATCGCCGCCGGATTGGACCCGGAGCGCTGCATCCTGTTTCGCCAGTCGGACGTCAGGGAGCACACCGAGCTCTGCTGGCTCCTCGCAGCGGTGACGGCCTGGGGCGATCTGAACCGGATGCACCAGTTCAAGGAGAAATCCGAGCAGCAGCGCGAGCTGGTGTCGGCGGGACTCTTCTTCTATCCCGTCCTCATGGCCGCGGACGTCCTGGCCTATCGCGCCACCGAGGTCCCCGTCGGCGACGACCAGCGTCAGCACATCGAGCTGATGCGCGACGTCGCCGAGCGCTTCAACGCCCGGTTCGGCGACCTGCTCGTGGTGCCGGCCGGCCGGTACCCGGAGGTCGGCGCCCGGATCATGAACCTCCAGGAGCCGGCATCGCGGATGTCGACGACCTACGGCCCAGAACAGGGCACCGTCTACATCCTCGACGAGCCGGAGGCCGTCCGGAAGAAGGTCAGGAGCGCCGTCACCGACTCCGGGACCGAGGTGCGCCGGGGGCCGGAGAAGGCCGGGATCACGAACCTGATCGAGATCGTCTCCGTCATTCGTGGTCGCGGTCCGGAGGAGATCGAGCGCGAGTTCGACGGCTCGGGCTACGGGGACTTCAAGGTGGCGGTAGCCGACGCCGTCGTGGAATACCTCGCGCCCGTCCGCGAGCGCTACACGGACCTTCGATCGGACGAGGCGACGATCGAGGAGACGCTCGCCGCCGGCGCGGAGAAGGCCCGCGCGATCGCGCGCGAGACCCTCGCCGACGTCCGTGACGCGATGGGCGTCGGCCCGCCCCGCGGCTGAGGCGGCCGGACCACCATCTACATTGCGGACGATGAGAGCCTCCGAGCTCGACTTGGACCTCGACGTCTTCGCGGGCCCGTTCGACCTGCTGATGGCGGTCGTGCTGCGCGAGGAGATCTCTCTCGCCGAAGTCCCCCTGGGCGAGATCGTCGTCGCCTACATCGAGCACCTCGAGCGCGCGGGCGAGCTCGATCTGGATTCCGCGACCGAGTTCCTCGTCCTGATCGCATCGCTCCTCGAGCTGAAGTCGCGTCTGCTGCTCCCGGCCTCGGAGGAGGAGCGGCTCGAGCTCGGGCCCGAGGAGGCGGCCGACGAGCTCCTGGCGCGGATGCTCGAGTACCGGCGCTTTCGCGAGGCGGCAGCGCACCTGTCCGGCCTGTTCGCCGACGGGCGGCGCTACCTGTATCGAGTGGCGCCCCTCCCGCCGGAGCTGCGCCGCGCGTCGCTGGGCGCGGCGAGGATGGTGTACGAGCCGGCTCGTCTCGGCGAAGCGCTGGGGGACCTGCTCCGCGTCCCGCCCGAGCCCGACACGACCCACATTCGCCCGACGGTCTCCCTGGAGCGCCGGCTCGACGTGCTACGCGAGCTCCTGGCGCGGCGCGGGCGCTTCGACTTCGATGAGGTGTTCGCCGACGAGGACCGCCTCACGCAGGCCGTGACCCTGTTCGCGCTGCTCGAGATGCACAAGCGCGGCGAGGCGACCTGGAGCCAGCGCGATCTGTTCGGCCCGATCGAGGTGGAGGTGATGCATGACTGACCTGGAGCGGATCGTCGAGGCGCTCCTGTTCCTCTCGCCGCAGCCGGTGACGACGGCGGAACTCGCGGAGGCGTGCGACGCGAGCGAGGCTGAGATCGACCGGGCTCTTGACGCTCTGGAGGGCGCGCTGGACGAGGGAACTCGCGGAATCGTCCTGCGCCACGTCGCGGGCGGGTACACGCTCGCGGCCGATCCGGTCGCCGAGGACGCCGCGCGCCGCCTGCTCTCGACTCCGCGCACCCCTCCGCTCACCCAGGCTCAGGCGGAGACCCTCGCGATCGTGTCGTATCTGCAGCCGGTCTCCCGCCCGGAGATCGCCCGGATCCGCGGCGTCGCGTCGGAGTCCGCCGTGGCGACGCTCACTGAGCGCGGCCTGATCGAGGAATCCGGCCGCTCGCGCTTCGGCGCGATCGTCTACCGGACGACCCCCCTGTTCGAGAAGCTCTTCGGCCTGGCGGGTCTCGAGCAGCTGCCCGACCCATCGCGGTTCGACCCGACGCCCGAGGACGAGCGCGACCTCCGCGAGCGGCTGCTGAAGGCGGGCGAGCAGCGGGCTGCCTAGGCGGGTCCCGGCGCCAACCGGTCGAGGCGATGGTCGGAAAACCGCACGTATACGCCGGTTTTTCGGCCATCGTGAGCGGGGTGCGGATCAGGCCGCCGGCTCGGTAGCTTCAGACCATGCGCCTCGCGAAGTACCTGGCCCACTGCGGGGTCGCGTCGCGACGGCGTGCCGAGGAGCTCGTCGCGGCGGGTCGGGTCACCGTCGCCGGCGATCGGGTCACCGACCCGGCGCGCGACGTCGATGAGTCGAGCGGCGTAGCCGTCGACGGTCGTCCGGTACGCCCCGAGCCGCGCGAGGTGTGGATGCTCAACAAGCCGGCGGGCGTGGTCTCGACCGCGCGCGAGCCGGGACGCCGCCGCGCCGTCGTTGACCTCGTGGACTCGCGACGCCGGCTGTATCCGGTGGGGCGCCTGGACGTGGAGTCGACCGGGCTCATCCTTCTCACCAACGACGGCGGGCTCGCGAACCGGCTGACGCACCCCCGTTACGGGATCGAGCGCACCTATCGGGTCCGGCTGCGGCGCCCCGTCTCCGAGTCCCAGGTTCGCCGCCTCCGCCGCGGCGTGGACCTCGATGAGGGCCCGACGCAGCCGGCGAAGGTACGCCGAACGTCGCCGCGCGTCATCGAGATCACGATCGCCGAGGGGCGGAACAGGCAGGTGCGCAGGATGGTCGAGGCGGTGGGCAACGAGGTGGCGGCGCTCAGGCGGATCCGATTCGGTCCGCTGCACCTCGCGAACCTCCCTGAGGGAAAGGCACGGAGGCTGCGGCCACCGGAGGTCAACCGGCTCTGGAAGGATGCCCGCCCATGAGCGAGCGTCTCTACGCGGTCCGCGGTGCCACGAGCGTCGCGCGCAACGACGTGGACGCGATCCTCAACGCGACTGAGGAGTTGCTGCGCGAGCTGATGAGCCGCAACGGGATCGAGGGCGGGGACATGGTGAGCTGCCTGTTCACCTCGACGGACGACCTCAACGCGGAGTTCCCGGCGGTTGCCGCGCGCCGCCTCGGGCTCGACCATGTGCCGCTGCTCTGCATGCGGGAGCTGGACGTGCCCGGCGCGATGCGAAGCGTGATCCGGGTGCTGCTCCATTACTACGCCTCGGAGGTGCACTCGCCCTCGCACACATACCTGGGCGAGGCACAGAAGCTGCGCGCCGACCTGCAGTCCGCGCAGTGATGTGACCGGCACAATGAGGGCCGGATGACGATCACGTTCGCCCAGAAGCTCGAGCGGCTGCCGCAGTACGAGGCGGGCCTGCACGAGGACGCGGCCCGTGAGGCGTTCGGCGCCGAGGACATCGTCAAGCTCGCCTCGAACGAATCGCCGTGGGGACCGCATCCGGCAGTGGTCGACGCGGTCGCCGGGGCCGCCTCCAGGCTGAATCGCTACCCCGATCAGCATGCGAAGCGGCTCCGCCGGCGCGTCGCGGAGCGGTTCGAGCTCGAGCCGGCGCAGGTGGCGGTCGGGAATGGGTCCTGCGAGATCCTGCTGGCCGCGGCCGAGGCCCTGTGCGAACCCGGCGCGGAGATCGTCTTCGCCTGGCCTTCCTTCTCCATATACCCGCACCTGGCGGCGCTGACCGGAGCCCGGGAGATCCGCGTTCCGCTCGCCGACGGTTACGTCCATGACCTCGACGCCATGCTCGAGGAGATCACGGCCGCGACCCAGCTCGTCGTCGTCAACAATCCCAACAACCCGACGGGAACGCATCTGCCGGCGGCCCGTATCGGGGCCTTCTGCGAGCGGGTTCCGCGCCACGTGACGGTCGCGCTCGACGAGGCCTACATCGAGTTCCAGGTGAACGACGATCCCGACCAGACCGTCGACCTGCTTCGAGAGTTCCCGAACCTCGTCCTCCTGCGGACCTTCAGCAAGGTCTATGGCCTCGCCGGCCTGCGCTGCGGGTACGCGCTGGGCTCGGCGAGGTTCCGCGCCGCCGTCGATGCCGTCCGCCAGCCGTTCAGCGTCAACGAGCTCGCCCAGGTCGCGGCCGCTGAGGCGATCCTCCACGGCGACGACGTCATGGACCGCGTCGAACGGACGATCGCGGAGCGGGTCTTCGTCGAGGAGGGAGTCCGGGAACTGGGGCTCGTTGCCCCGGACTCGCAGGCCAACTTCTCGTGGGTATCGCTTGACGATCGGGACGAGGACGAGGTCATCAGGCGATTGGGCGAGCGCGGCGTCGTCGTGCGCAGCGGCACGAGCCTGGGCGACTCGGGCCACCTCCGCGTCACGTACGGGGCCCGGCAGGAAAACGCGCGCTTCCTCGACGCGCTGGCCGCCGCGGTTGCGTGAGCGCCCGGGCCGCTGGACTATTCGGCCTGCACCTGCTACAAAACGCGGTTGATGAACCGCGCGAGCACGTCGGCTTTCTCGATCGCTCCTCAGGGAGTGCGGCCGCGTGCATGGTTCTATTACTGGCGATTTAGCTAGGCGTCCGGCCCGGCCGCTCCAGGCCACCTAGCAGGAGAGCTCCGCCGGACGCCGTACCTGCGCCGTGCACCATGAACCGAGTTCGCAACAACTTCGAACCAAGACTCTGAAAGGCTTATCGAACCCATGATGATCGTGATGAAAGAGGGGGCTACGGAGGAGCAGATCCACGCCGTCGTCGACCGGGTGGAGTCGGTCGGCTGCTCCGCACATGTCTCCCAGGGCGAGGTCCTGACCGTGATCGGGGCGATCGGCGACCGCGACCGGGTCGCGGCACTCGGGCTCGAGGGCGCGCCGGGCGTCGACCACCTGGTGCCGATTCTCAAGCCGTACAAGCTCGCCTCGGCGCAGTTTCGCAAGGGCGAGCGAACGGTTATCGACGTCAACGGCCGAAGAGTCGGTGGCGATCACTTCGCGATGATCGCGGGCCCGTGCACCGTCGAAGGCCGCGACCAGACGCTCGAGGTCGCGCGCGTCGTGGCCGAGAACGGCGCCGCGATGCTGCGAGGCGGCGCCTACAAGCCGCGAACCTCGCCGTACTCGTTCCAGGGCCTCGGTGTCGAGGGGCTACGGCTCCTGGAGGAGGCCCGCGAGGAGACCGGACTCCCGATCGTGACCGAGCTGATGGATGTTCGGGACCTCAACGACGTGGCCGAGGTCGCCGACGTCATCCAGATCGGTGCGCGGAACATGCAGAACTACTCGCTGCTCTCCGAGGTGGGCCGGTCCGGGCTCCCGGTGCTGCTCAAGCGCGGCCTCTCGTCGACGCTCGAGGAGCTCCTCATGGCCGCCGAGTACATCCTCAAGGAGGGGAACGACCAGGTGATGCTGTGCGAGCGGGGCATCCGGACGTTCGAGACGACCTACCGGTTCACGCTCGATCTGCTCGCCGTCCCGGCGTTGCGGGAGCTGACGCACCTGCCGATCGTCGTCGATCCCTCCCACGCGGCCGGGCGGCGCGACTGGGTCGGGCCGATGTCGCTCGCGGCGGCGGCCGCCGGCGCGGACGGGATCATCGTCGAGGTCCACAACGAGCCGGATGAGGCGATCTGCGACGGGCCGCAGGCGCTCGCGACCGAAGCATTCGCCGATTACGCGGACCAGGTCCACCGGGTCGCCGAGGTCGCCGGCAAGCAGCTCGCCGCTGTCTGAGTGTTCGCCGGCGAGCAATAGGCGCCGATGCGCGTCGCGGTCCTCGGCGTCGGGCTGATCGGCGGCTCGATCGGCCTGGCTGCGAAGCGCCGGCTCGGGGCCGAGGTCGCGGGGTTCGACGCCCGGGAGGCGAACGCCGCACGCGGCCTGGAGGTGGGCGCGCTCGACGGGACGGCCGCGACGATCGGCGACGCCGTCGAGGGCGCGGAGATCGTCTTCTGCGCGGGGCCGGTGAGGGCGCTGCCGGCGCTCGTAGGGGCCGCGCTCGACGCGAGCGGCCCGGATACCGTCGTCACCGACGTCGGCTCGACGAAGCGTGAGCTGATCGCCGGCCTGTCCCGCACGGAAAGCCTGGAGCGCTTCACCGGCGGCCATCCGGTGGCGGGCGCGGAGAGCGCCGGGGTGGAGAACGCTCGCGATGACCTCTTCGAGGGCGCGCGCTGGTACCTGACGCCGACCGAGCGCTCGAGCGGAATGCTCTACGACCGCCTGCAGCGAGCGATCGCGGACCTCGGGGCGCGCCCGCAGGCGATCGATGCGGAGACACATGATCGGCTGATGGCGGCCGTGAGCCACCTGCCTCACGTGATCGCGAACGTGCTTGTTCGACAGGCCGCGGCGGCCGCGACGGAGGAATCCGAGCGCCTCCCGGAGGTCGGCCCCAGCTTTCGCGACACGACGCGCGTCGCGGGCGCCAACCCCGCGATCTGGGGCGACATCTTCGCCACCAACAGCGAGGCCGTCGCGCGCGAGATCGACGTTGCCGCGGAGCGGCTGCGAGAGGCCGCGGAGATCATCCGCTCCGGGGACGCCGGGCGGGTTGCGTCCTGGCACGGGGCGGCGCGCGAGGACCGCCGTCGCCTGCTGGAGGCGGGCCTGATCGGCGGGGAGCTCTTCGAGCTGCGCCTGAGCGTCGAGAACCGGCCCGGGACCGTGGCCGAGATCGCCCTCGCCCTGGGTCGTGCCGGCGTCAACATCGAGGACATGGCCCTCTACCCGGCGCCGGACATGCGGACGGGGGCGATCTCGCTCTGGGTCGCCGGAGATGCCGAGGCCCGACGCGCGGCCGAGATCGTCCGGGGGCTCGGCCACGCGGTCTCGATCTCCACGTGACCCGCTTCGCGCCGGCGCCGTTGCGCGGCGAGCTGCGGCCGCCGCCGGACAAGTCGATCAGCCACCGCGCGGCGCTCATCGGTGCAATGACGACCGGCTCGGTCGAAGTGTCCGGCTACCTCGACTCAGCCGACACCAGGCGGACGCTGGACGCCGTGCGGGTGCTCGGCACGGAGGTCGAGGAGCTGGGTGGGTCGGAGGTGCCCGGCCGGATCGACTTGCGGGTGCACGGGATCGGGCTGCGCGGGGCCGGCGACCACTTCGATCCCGCGGTCGCGTCCGTGGCGATCGACGTCGGGAACGCGGGGACGTTATTGCGCCTGCTACCCGGTTGGCTCGCCGGGCAGGAGATGGGCAGCTGGACCCTCGATGGCGACGAGTCGATCCGCCGCCGGCCCGTGGACCGCGTCGCCGAGCCGCTAAACCAGATGGGCGGGTCGGTGAGATGCCGGGAAGGACGCTTGCCGCCGCTCGAGATGTCCGCGGCGACCCTCCACGGCATTCGGTACCGGCTGCCGGTCGCAAGTGCCCAGGTCAAGTCGTGCGTGCTCCTTGCCGGCCTGCTCGCCGACGGCCGGACGGAGATCACCGAGCCGGCGCCCACTCGCGACCACACCGAACGCCTTCTCAGGGCGTGGGGCGCGGACATCTCCACCGAGGAGCTGCGGACGATCGCCACCCTGGGCGGGGGTCCCGCCAGACGCGTGACGGTGCGGCCGCCCGAGCGGCTCGCGGGCGCCGCGCTCGAGGTTCCCGGCGATTTCTCGTCCGCGGCATTCATGATCGTCGCGGCGACGATCGTCGCCGGGAGCCGCGTGCGGACCGCCGGTGTCGGCCTGAACCCAACCCGGATCGGCCTGCTGGGAATCCTGAACCGGATGGGAGCGGCGATCGAGGTCGACGAAGGGTGGGAGGCCGTCGAGCCCACGGGGGCGATCGTGACGCGACACGGCCCGCTCGAGGCCACGCGCGTCCACCCCGAGGAGGTGCCGCTCGCGATCGACGAGCTCCCGCTGGTCGCGCTGCTCGGCTGTTTCGCCGATGGGACCACGGTGGTCTCGGGTGCGGAGGAGCTGCGCCACAAGGAATCGGACCGGATCGCGAGCGTGGTCGAGGGACTCCGAGGGCTCGGCGCCGAGATCGAGGCGACGCAGGACGGCTTTGCCGTCACGGGACCCGGGGGCCTGCGCGGTGGCCGCATCCACGCCCGCGGCGACCATCGCCTCGCAATGCTGGGCGCGATTGCCGGCCTCGCCTCGCGGGACGGGGTGGAGGTCGAGGGAATGGAGGCGGCCGCCGTGAGCTATCCCCGGTTCGAGGCGGATCTGGCGGCGCTGACGTAGGGCAACGAGGGGCGGCCCCGGGCGCTTGGCAGAGCGCCCGAGCCAATCGAGTGAGCGATTGACCACGCTATGCGTGGGTGAATGCCACTCTCGATCGAAAAGGCGATCGAGTGAGCGATTGGGGCCCTTATAGGTCCCGAATCACTCACTCGACGGCCTGGACCGCCCCGAGCCACCCCCTTATTGCCCGAAACCACGCCGCACTGTGCCACGACGCCGAGCGCAAGCGATCCAGACGCGCCCACGGCGCCCGCGCTACCGCTGGCTGGGATGCCCCTCGCCCGGCCAGGGCGAGAGCAGGAGGAGAATGCGCGAGTCCTCGTCGGCTCGCACCTCGCGGCGTTCGTTCGGGTCGAACACCGCGAGCAGGCCGGCGCCGCCGGTGGTCGAGTCGCCGCCGGAGTCCTCGATCTCGATCGAGCCGCTGACGACCAGGAGCCATGCGCGCTCGTGGACCTGGTGCTCCCGGAGCCGCTCGCCGGCCGGGAGGTGGATCAGGATTGCGCGACCCTCCTGCTCGGAGTCGAGAACCGCTGGGCTATGAGCCTGCACGTCGACCGTCGAGATGTCCCAGCTCCGCATGACGCGCAACTCTATCCTCAGCGCCCGATCATGGTGATCGCGATCGACGGCCCGGCCGGGGCCGGAAAGTCGACCGTCGCGCGGGCGGTCGCGAGCGCCCTCGGCTTCACCTATCTCAACTCCGGAGCGATGTACCGGTGCGTGGCCCTGGCCGCCATTCGCGGCGGCGTGAACGTGGACGACGATCGCGCGGTGGGCCGGCTCGCCGGCGAGCTCCGGATCGAGTTCGCCGACGATCGCGTGCTGCTGGGCGGCGAGGACGTGACCGGAGAGATCAGGGCGCCCGAGGTCACGGCGGCCGCGTCGCGCGTCTCCGTCCACCCCGCGGTTCGCGAGGCGATGGTCGCGAGGCAGCGAGCTCTGATCGAGAACGGCGACTACGTGGCGGAAGGACGGGACATCGGCACCGTGGTCAGCCCGGACGCACCGCTCAAGGTCTTCCTCACCGCCTCGCCGGACGAGCGTGCTCGGCGCCGCGCCGCGGAGACGGGAGAGCGCGTGGAGGCGGTTCTGGCGTCGCAGTCGGACCGGGATGCCAGGGACAGGAGCCGCGAACACGGCGCGCTCCGCTCCGCCGACGACTCCGTCGAGATCGACACGACAGGCCTGGATGCCGCGCAGGCAGGCGCCCGCGTGGTCGCGCTGGCCCGCGAGCGCGGGCTGGTCGGGCCGTGAACGGGGCGATCCCGCAGATCGCGGTCGTCGGCTTCCCCAACGTCGGCAAGTCCACGCTGGTCAACCGCCTCGCCGGCGGTCGGGAGGCGGTCGTTCACCCGGAGTCCGGTGTCACCCGCGACCGCAAGGCAATCGATTGCGAGTGGAACGGCGTCGCGTTTCGCCTGATCGACACCGGTGGGGTGGACCTCGAGGCCGCTGACTCGGTGTCGCGAGCAGTCCAGCACCAAGCCCGCGAGGCGATCGCCGATGCGGAAGCCGCCGTGCTGGTGGTCGACGCACGGGCCGGGCTGCGGCAGGGCGACGCGGAGGTCGCCGATCTCCTTCGGCGCTCCGAGATCCCGGTCGCGGTCGTCGCGAACAAGATCGACGAGCCGGCGGACGATTACCTGGCCGCTGAGTTCCACGGCCTGGGAATGGGAGATCCGTTTCCCGTCTCGGCGGCGCAGGGCCACGGCTCCGGTGACCTCCTGGACCTGCTCGCCGGCTGGGCCCGGGCGGCAGGGGCGGGGGACGGCGAAGGCGCGACCGAAGAGGAGGTGGTGCACATCGCCGTCATCGGCCGTCCCAACGTCGGCAAGTCGTCCCTCGTCAACCGCTTCCTGGGGTCCGAGCGTGTGATCGTCACCGATGTCGCCGGCACAACCCGCGACGCGATCGACACGGAGCTCGAGTTCGCCGGTCGTCGCGTCATCCTCGTCGATACGGCGGGGCTTCGACGGCGGACGAAGGTGGCGGGCACGGTGGCGTACTACGCCCAGCTCCGCTCGGAACGCGCAGCCGAGCGGGCGGATGTCGCGCTCCTGGTCTGCGACGCCTCGGAGGGTGTCGCCTCCGAGGACCTCCGAATAGCCGAGCTCGCGATGCGAACCGGCTGCGCGACCCTCATCGCCCTCAACAAGTGGGACGTCGGCGAGACCGAGCTCGAGGATGCGACCGCCAGGCTCGTCAAGCGCCTGCGCCAGCGCCCGCCCGTCGTGACCTGCTCGGCGAGGACGGGGCGCAACGTCGCGAAGCTCCTACGCGAAGCGGTGGGGCTCGCGGATCGGCGCTCCTCCCGGATTCCGACCTCCGAGCTCAATCGCTTTGTGACCGATCTCATGGCGACCCGGCCGCCGCCGGCCAAGCGGGGTCGCCGGCTTCGCATCTACTACGCCGCCCAGGTGGGGCGCCGCCCACCGCGCTTCGCCATGCAGGTCAACGATCGCCGGCTGCTCTCTCGCGAGTGGGCCTTTCACTTCGAGAACCGCCTGCGAGAGCACTATGGCCTCGAGGGCGTCCCGCTGGTGATCGACTTCGTGCCGCATTCACGCCGCCATAAGACTCGCTAGTGGCCAGGTTTCAAATCTCCCGGCGATCGTGGTCCACCATCTCGGTTCGAAACCGATGGCGGGCGGGGCTCGCCATCGCGGCGCTCGGGGTGCTAATGGTCATCGCGTTCGTCGCCGTGCCGGCGCTGCCGTGCGGGGCGCCCGGCGGGGACGTGTGCCCGCCGGCGGACGACGCGATCGCGCTCGTCCCCGACGACGCGCTCGCCTACCTGCACGTGAACGCGGATCCCGGCACGCAGCAGTACGACGAGGCCAGCGAGGTCGCGGGGCGCGTGCCGACGATCACGCAGCAGGCCATCTCTCGCCTGCTTGACCGTGTTCCCGGTCCCGGCGGCCGTCCGCCTGACTTCGCGCGAGACATCCGCCCATGGTTCGGCGGGCAGGCCGCGCTCGCCATCATCCCGGCAGGCGAGCGGGCGGCCGAGGAGGTGCAGCTGCTCCAGGTCAGCGATGACGACGGCGCGAGGAGGTTCGCTGGTTCGATCGCCGCGGGAACGCCGCAGACGAACGACTACCGCGACGTGGCCGTGGCCGTGGACCGGCGCGGCCTCGCGACGGCGGAGGTCGGCGGCTTTCTGGCGATCGGGCGGGAGAGCGGCGTCCGCGACGTCATCGACGCCCAGAGCGGCGCGAACGGCACCGGCTCCCTCGCGGACGAGCCCGCCGCGGCGTCGGCCCTCGACCGGCTTCCGGACGATCGGCTGGCGGACGCCTACCTGTCGCCCGACGGCATCGACAGGCTGGTCGGAAACCCTCGCGGGCCGCTGGCGACGCTGGACGCGGTCGTGGACCCGGGAGCGAGCGACGGGGCCGCGCTGGCGCTCGTCGCGAGCGACACGGGCATCGAGATCGATATCCGCTCCGAACTGAACGAGGCTCGCGCGAGGGCACAGCCCGGGTTCTTCGCGGCGTTTCCGCCCTTCACCCCCACGCTCAACGCTTCGTTACCGCCGGATTCACTGGGGTATGTGGGGATGGCGGACCCGGGCAGGACGCTCGTCTCCCTGATCGAGCAGGCGAGCGCCGACCAGCCCGGTCTGGCCGCGGGGGTTGCGGCGCTCACGAAGCGCGTCAAGCAGCTCGGCAAGGTCGACCTGGAGACGGATCTGCTGCCATCGCTCGGCACCGAAGGGTCGTTCGCACTTCAGCCGGCCGCGCGCGGCAGCAGCGTCCCGTACCTGGAGTTCCTGAGCTCGGGAGTCGACGCGGAGCGCGCGGGGCGAGCGCTGGCCAGCCTGCAACGCCCGATCGTGGCTGCCCTGAGCCCGACCACCGGTCAGGTGCCCACGTTCAGCGAGCACAAGGTCGGCGACGTCACCGCCCACAGCGTGCAGGTCTCGCCGACCGTGGACCTGACCTACGCGATCGCCGGATCGATCCTGCTGGTGGCGACCGATCCCGCCGCGGTCCGGCAGCTCGCGGGAGAGGCCGGGGGGCTCGACCAGGACGCCGGTTTCAAGGAGGCGACCGACGGGCTGACGAGCTCGGTCTCCCTGCTCGCGTACCTCAACGTCTCCGGCCTTCTGACGCTGGGCGAGCGGGCGGGCCTCGCACAGGATCCGGCGTACGCCGCCTTCGCGCCCGAGCTGCACAACCTCACCGCGTTCGGCGTCGCGGTTCGCCAGAGCTCGACCGAGCTCGCCACCGACGTCAGGCTGATCGTCAGCCCTCAGGGCGGCACGGATTAGATCAACCGCCGGTCGCGCGTCCGGTACCGTTGCGCGGCGAGCATGGAGAGGCTTTCCGACAGCGAGCATCTGTTCACCTCCGAGTCGGTCACGGAGGGGCATCCCGACAAGATCTGCGACCAGGTCTCCGACGGCGTCCTCGACGCCGTGATGGCCGACGATCCCGCCGGTCGCGTCGCGTGCGAGTGCCTCGTCAACACCGGGCTCGTGGTCGTCGCCGGAGAGATCTCGACCGAGACCTACGTCGACATCCCTGCGATCGTCCGGGACACTCTCCATCGCATCGGCTACGACCGTGCCAAGTACGGCTTCGACGCCGACACATGCGCCGTGATCACCGCGATCGACGAGCAATCGCCGGACATCGCGCAGGGTGTGAACGTGGCGTACGAGGCGCGCACGGACCCCAACGATGACGACGAGCTCGATCGGGCGGGCGCGGGCGACCAGGGAATGATGTTCGGCTACGCGACGCGGGAGACGCGGACGCTCATGCCGATGCCGATCCAGATCGCGCACACCCTCGCCAAGCGCCTCGCCGAGGTACGCAAGGCGGGGGTCGTTCCGTATCTGCGGCCCGACGGGAAGACCCAGGTCACGGTCCGCTATGAGAACGGCCGCCCGGTGGAGGTCGTGAAGGTCCTCATCTCGGCCCAGCACGCCCCGGACCTCGACGCCGAGTCGCTGATCAAGCCGGACCTCTGGGAACACGTCGTCGAGCCCGTTCTGCACGAGGGGTACAAGGAGCTCTTCACCGAGCGGGACCTCCTGCCTAACCTCCTCGTCAACCCGACCGGCCGGTTCGAGATCGGCGGGCCGATGGGCGACGCCGGCCTCACCGGCCGCAAGATCATCGTTGACACCTACGGGGGCGCTGCGCGCCATGGTGGAGGCGCGTTCTCCGGCAAGGACCCCTCCAAGGTCGATCGCTCAGCTGCATATGCGGCCCGCTATGTCGCGAAGAACGTCGTCGCCGCCGGACTCGCCGACCGCTGCGAGATCCAGGTCGCCTACGCGATCGGAGTCGCCCATCCCGTCTCGCTGATGGTCGAGACCTATGACACCGGCCGAGTCTCGAACGCGGACATCGTGCGCGCGATCAGCGAGGTCTTCGATCTGCGCCCCGCGGCGTTCCGCCGCTACCTCGACCTGCATCGCCCGATCTTCCAGAAGACCGCCGCGTACGGGCACTTCGGCCGCGAGGACCATGACTTCACCTGGGAGCGCACCGACCGAGCGGACGCGCTGCGCGCCGCCGCGGGCATGGCGGCCCCGGGCAACCAGGCCGGGGTCGAGGCGGGGGTGCCGGGCTAGCGCACCGGCGATCGCCCCGGCGTTTGCGACGAGGTGGGGCGGCTGAAGGGCAAGTAGGGGGAGCGCACACACTCTCCGCTCGCTTTCGGCGCTCCATTGGCACCGAATCGAACCGAGAGAAGGATTGACCACGTTATGGGTGGTGAAATCCCACTCTCGCCGGGAGAAAGCGATCGAGTGAGCGATTGGGGCCCTTACAGGTCCCGAATCACTCACTCGCCGGCCGGGTCCTTCCGTCGTTGCCCGGGACGAGGCATCGCCGCGGGGTTCGGTCGGGTGCGGCCGATGCGGACGCGCCCTCGCGGAGGGCGTTCAGCCCGCGGGTCCCTGTGGCGCCTGCTGTTGCGCCGGCTGATCGCCGAGGCCGGTCGGGGACGTCGCGTGCGTGGCGCGATCCACGCTCTCCACGACCTCGGCCGGGTCGGCGACGCCGACGAAGATGAAGTTGTAGTCATCGCCCGCGGCGGTGTCGAAGTCGACGTCGCCCACCTGCAGGACGCGCTCGAGCAGCGATTGGTTGTAGTTCACGTTCTGGACGCGCTCCAGCCGCGTCTCCTGGATGTCCCGCGAGATGATTCCGCGCTGGATGTGGAGGCGTCGCGTCGTGATCGTGTAGTGCGTCGTGACTCGCTTGATGAACCCGGCGAGGATGACGATCGCAACTCCGACGACCGCGACCAGGATCACCAGGCCGGTGTCAGTGTCGCCATTTGCGATGTTGGTCCCGAGGCCGACCAGGAAGGCGATCACCAGCACCGCCAGCAGGCCCTTGATGTAGAAGCCGAGGATCGAGCGCCAGGAAGGATGGCCCTGGAACATGATCTGCTCGCCGGGGGCGAGGCGAGGCGCCATTGCCGAAGCATAGGTTGTGGCGCCTCGTCGAAGGCGGCCGCCGGGGCGACCACTAGCTTCCGCACGGACATGGCGATCGCGAAGGTCGAGCCCCTCCTGACGGCCCGGGCGCTGCGCGGCCCGTTTGACTACCGGCTGCCCGACCACCTGGGCGACGTGGGTATCGGGTCGCTGTTGCGCATCCCGTTCGGGCGGCAGCGGGTCATCGGGGTCGTTGTCGATGTCGGTGAGTCGAGCGACCTGCCTCCGGACCGCTTGGCGGAGCCGCTCGAGGCGCTCGAGGCCGGCGCGACCCCCGCGCTGGTGCGGCTGGGCCTGTGGGTCGCGCACCAGTACTGCTCGACTCCGGCGCGAGGCCTGGAGCTGGTGCTGCCGCCGGGTACCGGGCGTACCGGTCGCGTCCCAAGTCCGCAGCTCGAGCTGAAGGCGAGCGTCACCCCGGCGGGTCGCGACGCCCTCCGCGATGGCGCTCGCCTGGGTCGCGTCCAGCGAGCCGCCCTGGAGGCGCTGGCGGCCGCAGGCGTGTCCGGCGGCGAGCTCACCGGCGCCGAGCTTCAGGATGCGGGCGCTGGCACTCAGGCGCTTCGGCGGCTCGAGGCCCGCGGCCTGGTCGACCTCCGCTGGATCGAGCGCGCCCGCCGCCCGGCGATCGTCCGCGTGGGAGCACAATCACTCCGGCCGCCGTTGACGGCCGATCAGTCGGCGGCCCTCTCCCGGATCGTGGCATCGATGGACTCCGACGGATCCCGCCGGTTGCTGCTCCATGGTGTAACCGGCTCGGGCAAGACGGAGGTCTATCTCGCCGCGGCGGAGGCGGCGCTCGAGCGCGGGCGCGATGCGATCGTCCTGGTTCCGGAGATCGCGCTCGCCCCCCAGACGGTCTCGCGCTTCGCCGCCCGGTTCGGCGATCGCGTCGCGCTCCTCCATTCCCGGCTCTCGGGTGGGGAGCGACGCGACGAATGGGAACGGGTGCGCGATGGGCGGGCACGGGTCTGCGTCGGGCCGCGGTCCGCCGTCTTCGCCCCGGTGCGCGAGCCCGGGCTGATCGTCGTGGACGAGGAGCACGACGCCTCCTACAAGCAGGAGGGCGATCCCCGGTACGACGCCCGGGAAGTCGCGCGTCGCCGCGCGGATCAGTCCGGGGCGGTCCTGGTCTGCGGGAGCGCGACGCCCCGGCCCGAGAGCTGGGAGCGGATGCCCCGCGCCGACCTGCCCGAGCGCGCGGACGGCGTCCCCCTGCCCCCGGTGGAGATCCTCGACATGAGGAACGGTTCGGGCCGCCGGGGCCCGCTTCACGGCCGAACGGCCCAGGCCCTCGACGAGGTGCGCTCCCGCGGGGGCAAGGCCATCGTGATGCTGAACCGCCGCGGGTGGTCGCCGCACCTGTCGTGCCGGTCGTGCGGGCGCGCATGGGAATGCGCCGAATGCGACGTCTCGCTGGTCATGCACAAGCGCGAGGGGCGGCTTCGCTGCCACCACTGCGGCCACGCGGAGCCGCTCCCCGCGACGTGCCCGGACTGCGGCTCCGTGACGCTCGCCCGCCGTGGGACCGGCACCGAGCGGGTGGCCGACCTCGTGGCGGAGCTCGCGGAGCCGCTGCCGGTCTTCCGCCTCGACTCCGACAGCGCGGCGCCCGCCGGCGCGCACCTGGACATCCTGCGTCGGTTCGACGGCGCCGATCGCGGCATCCTCGTGGGGACGCAGATGGTCGGGAAGGGCCACGACTTCCCGGACGTCGTCCTGAGCGTCGTGCTGGACGCCGACGCGACCCTGCGGTTTCCGGACTTCCGATCCGAGGAGCGAACGTTCGCGCTCGTCGCGCAGCTCGCGGGTCGCAGCGGCCGCGGCCCGCGCGGAGGCCGGGTACTGGTCCAGACCCTGGCTCCGGACGCTGCGGCGATCCGCCATGCGGCCGCGCACGACGCGGAGGGGTTCCTGACGGCCGAACTCGAGCGTCGCCGGGCGCTCGGCTATCCGCCGTTCTCACACCTCGTGCGCCTGCAGCTCACCGCGCCTGACGCTCGAGCGGCCGAGGCCGCCGCCGGGCTCGCGCACCAACGGGTCGAGGAAGCGCTTCCGCCCGAGGCCGCGCTGCTGGGCCCGGCGCCGCGCTTTCGCGTGCGCGGCCGCCACCGGCGACAGCTCCTGGTCAAGGCCCGGGAGCGGGAGCCAGCGGTGGGCGCAGTGCGTGGGGCGGTGGACGACCTCGCCGGATCGCGCGGCCTCCGGGGGGTGGCGATCAGCGTGGACGTCGATCCACAGTAGCCGCGTAGACTCGCAGCGATGAGCGAGACGGTTCAGGAGACGGGCGTTCGCGAGCCCGAGCGCGTCGACCCGGAGGGCCCCGACGACGAGCGGGCTCAGGCCCTGGCCGAGGAGGCGCTTCGCCGCAGGGCGGCGGCCCTCGAGCACATCCGCAAGTTCGGCGACCCGGTGCTCAAGTCGCGGGCCTCGGAGATCACCTCCTTCGGGCCGGAGCTCGTGCGCGAGGCGCAGCGGATGATCGCGATCATGCGCGACGCGATCGGCGTGGGCCTCGCGGCAACGCAGCTCGGCGTCATGCATCGTCTGCTCGTCTTTCAGGCCGGTCCGGACGCGGCCCCGACCGCTGTGGCCAACCCGCAGATCGAGTGGCTCTCCGACGAGCAGGTCGTCGCGGAGGAGGGGTGTCTCAGCCTGCCGCGGGTCGCCGTTGATGTGGAGCGGCCGCTGTTCGCCCGCGTGAGCGGCGTCGACACCAGCGGCGCGCCGCTCGAGATCGAGGCGTCCGGCCTCGAGGCCCGCGTGCTCCAACACGAGATCGACCACCTCGACGGCGTGCTGATGCTGGACCGCGCGCCGCGCGACCAGCGGAAGGCGGCGCTGCGCGCGCTGCGGGAGGGCGGCGAGTACAGCCCGAGTGCGGAGGAGGAGCCCGCCGAGGAGGACGCCTCCGCGCCCGCCACCAGTTGAGGACCGCGTACCTCGGGACCTCGCCGTTCGCCGTCCCGGTTCTCCGCCGCCTGGCGGACTCCCCCCACCGGCCGGCTCTCGTCGTCACGCCACCCGACAGACCGCGCGGCAGGGGCCGCCAACTGGTGTCCCCGCCGGTAGCCCAGGCCGCCACCGAGCTCGGGCTGGACCTCCACCAGACCGAGAGCGTGAATCTCGACTCGACCGTCGCCGCGGTTCAGGGTGCGGGGGCGGAGCTCGGCGTCGTCTGCGCGTTCGGCCAGCTCATCCAGGACCCGTTGCTGTCGGAGCTCGAGCTGCTCAACATCCATCCATCGCTCGTGCCGCGGTGGAGGGGGGCCGCGCCGATCGAGCGAGCGATCATGGCTGGGGACGAGCGGACCGGCGTGTCGATCCTCAGGGTCACCGCGGGTCTCGACTCAGGCCCGGTGTCGCTCCAGGAAGCGATCGCGGTCGGCGAGCGCGAGGACTTCGGCGGGCTCTCGGCGCGGCTCGCGGAGCTCGCCGGCGAGGTCAGCCTGCGCGCCCTCGACCTGCGCGAGGCCGGGAGCCTGGAGTTCAACGAGCAGGACGACTCGCGTGCGTCCTACGCGCGAAAGATCTCGTCGGATGAGCGGCGCCTCGATCCAGCGCGCTCGGCCATCGAGCTCGAGCGGATCGTCCGCGCGCTGAACCCCCACATCGGCGCGTACCTCGAGCTCGAGGCAGGCGCGCGGCTGGGGGTGCGCGCCGCTACCGCCGTGAGCGCGGAGGGACCCGGAGCCGGGAGCTTGGCGGCGGCCGGGACCTCGCTGCTGCTGGGCTGCATGCAGGGGCAACTGCGACTGGACGTCCTCCAGCCTCCCGGCAAGCGGCCGATGCCGGCCGACGCGTATCTCCGCGGCCACCCGGTGCCCTCGCTCGCTGCATGAATCCCGGCGAGGCCGCGCCCGCTCGCAGCGCCGCGTACGAGGTCCTGCGGCGCGTGTTCGAGCACGGCGCGTGGGCGGACCGCGCGTTCCCCAGTGCCGCCGATCGCCACGGCCTGGACCCGCGCGAGCGTCGCCAGGCCCAGCGCCTCGCATACGGCGCGGTTCAACGGCGAGGAACGAGCGACCGCCTGATCACCGAGCTCGCCGAGCGGCCGGTGACGCGGCTCGATGCGCCGGTCGTCGCCGCGTTGCGGCTCGGTCTCTACGAGCTGCTGTTCTCCGAGGCGACGCCCGACCACGCTGCCGTGGACCAGGCCGTTGAGCTGGCGAAGGGCGACGGGGGCGGTCGCCGGCGCGCCGGCGCGTCGTTGGTGAATGCCGTCCTGCGGCGCGCCGCCGCGGGCGGCGACCTGCTTGCCGCCCTCGACGACGACACCCCCGAGGGAGCGGCCGCCCGCCATTCCTACCCGGGCTGGCTCGCCCGGATGTGGTGGTCGGAGCTCGGTCCTGACGGCGCGCGCTCACTGATGGCGGCGATGAACGAGCCGCGCGAGAGCGCGTTTCGCGTGAACACGTTGAAGGCCGATCCCGAAGCCGCGACCGAGGAGCTTCGTGCCAGTGGAGATCCAGTCGTACACCGCGGGAGCGGGCCCCTGTGGCCACCGGAGGCGATCGTCGTCGAGGGCTCGCTGAGTGACGGGCTGCGAGCTCGAATCGCGCGGGGGGAGCTCGTGCCCCAGGCCCGCAGCTCGCAGGCGGTCGTCGCCACGCTCGATCCCCGCCCGGGCCAGCGTGTGCTCGACCTCTGCGCCGCGCCGGGGATCAAGACGACCGCGATCGCCGCCCGAATGTGCGACCGGGGCGAGGTGGTCGCGGTCGACCGGGATCCCGGGCGCGCGCGGCAGCTCGGCGAGCTCTGCGAGCGCCTCGGCGCCACTGCCGTACGGCTCATCGTCGGGGACGCCGCCGAGATCGACCTCGGCGGTGGCTACGATCGCGTCCTCGTGGACCCGCCCTGCTCGGATCTCGGAACGCTCGCGTCGCGGCCCGACGCCAGGTGGCGCAAGTCGCCGGAGCTGATCGAGCGCGTGGCGGGCGTGCAGGCGGCGATCCTGGACCGCGCGGTGGACGCACTGAATGCCGATGGTGCGCTCACGTACTCGGTCTGCACCATCTCCGTTCGGGAGGGTCCGGCTCGCGTCGAGCCGCTCGTCGCGAGCGGCCGCGTCAAGCCCGTGGACCCAGAGCTCGTCCAGCTGCGGCCCGACCATGACCGAACGGACGGGTTCTTCATCGCCCGAATGGAGCGCGCCTAGGTGGAAGCTGCCCTGAAACGGCCTTCGTGCCCGGGCTGCGGTGAGCCGTGGCTTCGCCCGACACAGCTCCCGGGCCGCTACCGGTGCGTGTATTGCCTGCGGCGCTACGAGCTCGTCTCGCAGTGCCCGAACTGCGGCGAGCATCAGACGATCGTGCGCATGAGCACCTCCGAGGACCTGCGCTGCCAGCAGTGCGCCAACTCGATGCTCCGCCCCCTGTAGCGATGCCGGCCCGTGACCTCTTCGGCGAGCGCCATGTTGCCCCGTCCATCCTCTCGGCCGACTTCGCCCGCCTGGGGGCCCAGGTGGAGGACGTGATGGCGGCGGGCGCACGGGTCATCCACGTCGACGTGATGGACGGCCATTTCGTGCCGCCGATAACCATGGGCCCGCTGACCGCGGCGTCGATCGCGGACCGGGTGCACGATGCCGGCGGAGCCATCGACGTTCACCTGATGATCGACCGCCCGGCTGACCACGTGGCGGAGTTCGCGAGCGCCGGCGCGGACTGCATCACCGCCCATTTCGAAGCCGACCCGCACATCCACCGCACCCTCGGGGCGATCCGGGAAGCCGGATGCCTCGCCGGAGTCGCGATCAATCCCGGGACCCCGGCCGCCGCGGTGGCAGAGCTCGACGAGCCGGCCGACCTCGTGCTGTGCATGTCGGTCAACCCCGGCTGGGGCGGCCAATCGTTCATCTCGTCCTCGCCCGGCAAGGTGCGGCGGATTCGCGAGATCGCGCCGTCGCCCGTGATCGAGGTGGACGGCGGCATCGACGCCGAGACGGTCGGCAGCGTCGCCGAGACGGGCGCGACCCTCTTCGTCGCCGGCTCCGCCGTCTTCGGGGATCCCAAGCCCGGCGAGGCCTTCAGGCGGATCGCGGCCGCCGCCGCCCTCTAGATCGTCGTCTCGTCGGCAGCGGCCAGGCGCGCCTCGATCTCCTCGGGCGAGCCGGGCGCGACGGTGTCCTCCGGCCGCGGGACCCGCGGCGGATTGCGGTAGAGCAGGTACAGGAGAGTGCAGAGCAGGAGTGCCGCGCCCGCGAACCCGACCTCCACCCGCCGGAACTCCCCGAGCACGGGAACGAAGTTCCAGGCCACGAAGCCGGCCGCGCAGAGGACCCAGCGGGCGGCGGCGGCGCGGACCTGCCCCTGGGCCAGGGCCGCCTGGTTCAGCGTGCCCGACGCCAGATAGAACCCCATGCCGACCGTCACGATCAGCAGGCCGGCGCGGTCGTACGTGAACTTCTCGCCGAACGCCAGCTGCATCAGCTCCGGGCCGGCGACCGCGACGATCACGGCGACGAGCGCCGCGAAGGCGGCGATCGCCGTCAGCGTCATGCGCACCGACATCCGGAACGCGTCGGCTTCACCGCTCCCGCCGCTCGCCCGCAGCCGAGTCAGGTGCGGCAGGAGGCTGGTGGCCACGGCCTGGAACAGCACCAGCGGCGCGCGGGCGATCATGAGCACGTTGAAGATGAATCCGGCGGCAGCGGCACCCTCCACGCCGCGGACGATGAGGGGCCCGGCGTTCAGGAGGCTCTGCTCGCTCACCATGATCAGGAGGACCGCGGCCGCGAAGCCGCCCCCGTGCGCGAGCGTGAACTGCGTCTCGGCCGGCCGGGGCTCGGGCTGCACGGCGCGACGGCTCACCGCGCGGCCGGCGAAGGCGAGCGGTACCACCGCGAGGCTCAGCACCGGCGCCGCGACGATCCCGAGCGCGACCGCGGTCTGTCCGCTCGCGATCCCGACGGCAACAGCGAGAGCGAACGACATCCGGGCCGTTGACTCGGCCAGGAGCAGCGCGCCGTAGAGGACGAAGCGACGGCTTCCCGCCAGGAAGCCGCGTGCGAAGAAGCTCGCTCCGAAGGCGAGGACCGCGGTGACCAGGATCCAGTAGAGGGTGTCGTTGCCGGATAGCAGGTCGTTCTGGAGCGGACCTCGGAGGGCCAGCGCGGCGGCGGCGAACGCGGCGGCGAGGCCGAGCTGGAGTGTGGCGGCGACCCGCAGGGCATCCCCGATCGGCTCGTCGTGCGCCTGTCGGGCCGCGATCGTCCGCGACAACAGTTGCTCGACGGGCCGGAAGAGGATCGAGATCGTGACGAAGACCGCCGACCACAGAACGACGACCTCGCCATAGGAGGTCCGATCGAGATTGTGCGAGGCAAGCGAGAAGTAGACGTACGTCAGGAGGCCGGCGGACCCGACGCCGATCGACAGCATCGCCGCCGAACGCCCGAAGCGCCTCGTCTCCGCCGCCTCTGACCGGCGCGCCATTCCGCCGGGACCGTACCCGCGCCAACCGGCGGAGGCGGGCGGCGCCCGGGGCAGGCCGCGTATGATTTATTGACTGACCAGTCAATCGGGAACCTCCAACGTGGTTACAGACCGGGATCGGCACCATCTCCGCCGCGCGCTGGATCTCGCGGCGGGCGGCCGTGGCAGGGTGAGCCCGAACCCGATGGTGGGTGCCGTCGTCGTTCGTGACGGGCGGGTCGTCGGCGAGGGCTTTCACGCTGAGCTCGGCGGCCTCCACGCGGAGGCGGCTGCGCTCGAGGACGTGCGCGCCCGAGCCATCGATCCGGCCGGGACGACCATGTACGTGACGGTCGAGCCGTGCGTCCATCACGGCCGCCAGCCACCCTGCGTCGACGCGATCCTCGACGCCGGAGTCGGCCGCGTGGTGGTGGCTTCCGACGACCCGACCGAGAAGGCCAGCGGACGGGGGCCCGAGGCCCTGCGCGCGTCCGGCGTCGCGGTCGACTTCGCCGACGGTGACGAGGCGCACGCCGCCAGGCTCCTGAACCAGGCCTTTCGAAAGCACGCGCGCACGGGGCGCCCGCTCGTCACGCTGAAGTCCGCCCTCACGCTCGACGGACGCGTTGCCACCGCGGGCGGCGACTCGAAGTGGATCTCGGGTGAGGAGAGTCGCCTTCTTGCGCACCGGTGGCGCGCAGAGGCCGGTGCCGTGTGCGTTGGAATCGGCACAGCGCTGGCAGACGATCCCCTGCTGACCGCGCGCGATGTCGATGCTCTCAGCCAGCCCGTGCGCGTCGTCTTCGACTCGGCGGCCCGCCTCGGGCCGAGGTCCCGGCTCCTCGCTTCCATCGACGAGGCGCCGGTGATCGTGGTCGCGTCGGGGGATGCCCCCGAGGGCCGCGTACGCGGGCTCGAGGCCGCCGGCGCGACGGTCCTGTCGTGCGACGGCGCGCCGGCGGAACGCGTGCGCGCCGGGCTTGCGGAGCTGGGGCGGCGTGAGATCACGAGCGTCCTGCTCGAGGGAGGGCCCACCCTGGCCGGCTCGTTCTTCGACGCGGGTGAGATCGATGAGCTCCGCCTCTTCATCGCCCCGCTCGTGGTGGGCGGCACGCTGGCTCGGCCTCCCATCGCGGGCAGCGGGGCGTCGATGCTTCCCGACGCGATCGTCGCCGGGGACATGAGCTGGGAGCGCTCGGGCGAGGATCTGCTGGTGCGCGCGCGCCTCGGGGAGTGGTGAGGCGTGTTCACCGGGATCATCCAGGAGGTCGGGACGGTCGAGGCCCTCGAGGTGACGGCGGACGGAGCCCGCATCCGTGTGCGCGCCGCCGTCGCCAACGAGCTGCGAGACGGCGATTCGGTTTCGGTGAACGGCGTCTGCCTCACGGTGGCGACCTCGGGAGCGGGGGGCTTCGAGGCCGACCTGATGAACCAGACGCTGTCGGTCACCACACTGGGTGGCCTGGGAGCGGGGGGCCACGTCAACCTCGAGCCGGCCCTGCGAGCCGGCGATCCACTCGGCGGGCACCTGGTCCAGGGGCACGCCGACGGCACCGGCCTGGTGACGTCCGTCTCGGCGGACGGCTTCGCCCGCCGCCTCGCCATCGCCGTTCCGGACGAGGTCCGCCGATACGTGGCCGCGCGGGGCTCCGTGGCGGTGGACGGGGTCAGCCTGACCGTCTCCGCGCTCGGACGCGACGGGCTGGAGGTGTCGCTGATCCCCGAGACGCTCGAGCGCACCACCTTGGGCGAGCTCGAGGCGGGGAGCGAGGTGAACGTCGAGGTGGACGTGGTCGCCCGCTACGCGGAGCGGCTCATGGAAGGCTTAAATGAAAGGAGGGAAGGATGACTGGCAGAGCGACAACGAGCGTCTTTTCCCCGATCGAGGAGGCGATCGAGGAGATCCGCCGCGGACGGATGGTGGTCGTCTGCGATGACGAGAACCGCGAGAACGAGGGTGACCTCACGATGGCCGCGCAGTTCGCCACACCCGAGGCGATCAACTTCATGGCCAAGCACGGCCGCGGCCTGATCTGCCTCTCGCTCGCCGGTGAGCGCTGCGACGAGCTCGGGCTCGACCTCATGGCCGCGAAGAACGAGTCGCCCTTCAACACGGCCTTCACCACCTCGATCGAGGCGCGCGACGGCGTGACGACCGGCATCTCGGCCGCCGACCGCGCGCGCACGATCCAGGTCGCCATCGATCCACACTCCGTGCCCGAGGACCTCGTCCAGCCCGGGCACGTGTTCCCGCTGAAGGCCAAGGACGGTGGCGTCCTGGAGCGGGCGGGTCAGACCGAGGCGGCGATCGACCTGGCCCGGCTCGCCGGGCTCATCCCGGCCGGCGTGATCTGCGAGATCATGAACGAGGACGGGACGATGGCCCGGGTGCCCGATCTCGTGCCGTATTGCGAGCGACACGGCCTCAAGATGATCACCGTCGCCGATCTGATCGCCTACCGGCGGCGGACGGAGCGCCTGGTCGAGCGAGTCGTCGCCGTGCGCCTACCCACCGCGTTCGGCGAGTTCGCGGCGGTCGGGTACCGCTCGCTCGTCGATGACAAGCATCACCTGGCGATGGTCAAGGGTGACGTCCGGGGAATGGAGGACGTCCTGGTGAGGGTGCACTCGGAATGCCTCACCGGCGACGTGTTCCATTCGCTGCGCTGCGATTGCGGCGAGCAGCTCGAGGCGGCGCTGTCGATGATCGAGCGCGAGGGCGCCGGCGTGCTCCTGTACCTCTCCCAGGAGGGCCGCGGCATCGGCCTTCTCAACAAGCTGCGGGCCTACCGCCTCCAGGAGGATGGTCTTGACACCGTGGACGCGAACCTGAAGCTCGGGCTGCCCGCGGACCTGCGGGACTACGGGATCGGCGCACAGATCCTGGTCGACCTCGGTCTGACCAGCATCCGGATCCTCACCAACAACCCGAAGAAGATCCGTGCCCTCGAGGGCTACGGGCTCTCGGTGTCGGACCAGCTCCCGATACAGGCGGTTCCGAACCCGCACAACGAGGAGTACCTGCGGACCAAGCGGGAGCGCCTCGGCCACACGCTCCACCATCAGGGGCTCCCGCTCGACGAGGAGCTGATCCACTCCGAGCAGCAGCGCCAGGTCGAGCGCGGGGCGCTGGGCGCTGACGAGGCAGACGCCGACGATGGCTGAGGATCGCGCAGCTGATTCGTTCGCCGAGCCCGAACGCGAGGTCCTCGGCGGCCTCGAATTCGCCGCCTGCGTCGGGACCTTCTACGCGGATCTCGGGCAGCGGCTCACGAACGGCGCGATCCTGGGATTCGACGACGGCGGCGTCAGCGCGGCGTCGGTCACCACGTTCGAGGTCCCCGGTGCGTTCGAGCTCCCGCTCGCCGCGAAGTGGTGCGCGGAGTCCCGGCGCTTCGCCGGGGTCGCGTGCCTCGGTGCGGTGATCCGCGGCGAGACGGACCACTACGACTACGTTTGCGGCGAGGCCGCGCGCGGCGTCCAGCAGGCGCAGCTCGACACCGGCGTCCCGTGCGCGTTCGGCGTCCTGACCTGCGAGAACATGGATCAGGCGCTCGCGCGATCCGCAGGCGACGATCGCGATCAGGGGAGGCGGGCGGCCCACGCGGTGATGCGCATGGCGCTTCTGCGGCGGGCCATCGAGTAACCTCGATCGCCGCATGGCCAAGGTCTGCTACAGCTGCGGCAAGGGACCCGCATTCGGGAATTCCCGAAGCCACTCGATGGTCGCCACGCGGCGCCGCTTCGATCCGAACCTCCAAAAGGTCAGGATCAGCGACGGGGGCCGCCCCCGCCGCGTCTACGTGTGCACGCGCTGCCTCAAGTCGAACCGGGTGATCAAAGCCGCGTAGCCATGCGGGCGGGATAATCCCGTCCCGAGCGATGGCCGACACCTCCATCGAGCGCTTCCGCCGGGTCGTCAAGGCCGCCTACGCCGGACTTGCGGTCCGCCGGCAGGAGGTGAACGACCTCAATGTGTTCCCGGTCGCGGATGGCGACACCGGCGACAACATGGCGCTGACCATGCAGGCGGTGATGAAGGAGCTCGACCGCCTTGATGGGCAGCCGGTCCCGGCCGATCGCGACGAGCTGGTGCACGCGGTCGCCAGGGCCGCGCTCATGGGGGCGCGCGGGAACTCGGGCGTCATCTTGAGCCAGATCGTGCGTGGCGCCGCGGAGGAGCTGGCGAGCCGGCCAGGAGAGCTCGTGGATGCGGTGCTGGTCGCGGCGGCGTTCGCGCGCGCCGCGGATGCTGCGTACGAGTCGGTGCGCGATCCCGCCGAGGGGACGATGCTCACCGTGATCCGCGAGATGGCCCACGCGGTCTCAACTCACCTTGCGCACATGGACCGTCGGCGGCTGTCCGGACCGGTCACCGATGATCAGCAGGACCAGCTGCTCGCCGACGTCCTGGAGGTCGCCATGCGCGCGGGCGAGGGCGCCGTGCAGCGGACCACCGATCAGCTCGACGTGCTCGCGGAGGCCGGAGTCGTCGATGCAGGGGCTCACGGTCTCGTCGTGATCTTGGCGGGGATCGTCGCCGGACTGCGGGACGACTCGACCGCTCTCCCGGAGCTGCCGCACCACGAACCCGCGCGCGCCACCCGGCCACACCACTTCGACAGCCGTTTCCGCTACTGCACCAACTTCATCGTCACCGGCTCCGCCCTCGAGTCGCGCTCGTTCGTCCCACGGCTCGAGGAGATCGGCGACTCCGTGCTCGTGGTCGGCGACGAGGCCACGCTGAAGGTCCATGTCCACACGGACGAGCCGGAGGTGGCGGTCGCCGTGTTCGAGGAGGCGGGCGACGTCCAGCGCCTCGATGTCGCCGACATGCGCGAGCAGATCGCAGCTCGAGAGGCGCGCCTGCGACCGGCGGTGAGCGGCGCGGTCGCCGTCGCGTCGGGCGACGGCATGAGGACGCTGTTCGAGGGCCTGGGGGCACACGTCGTGGACGGAGGGGTGACCCTCAACCCGTCCACCTACGAGATCCTCGCCGGCATCCACGAGGTGCCGGCGGAGGAGGTCATGGTCCTGCCGAACTCGCCGAACGTGATTCTCGCCGCGGAGGAGGCGGCGAAGCTGTCGGAGAAGCCGGCGCGGGTGGTTGCGAGCCGATCGCAGCAGGCGGCGCTCGTCGCCCTCGTGGAGCTGGCGCCCGACGAGGATGCGGACACCAACGCGGAGCGCATCCGCGCGGCGCTGGCCGAGATCCGATCGGGCGCGGTGGCGCCGGCCGCCCGGGACGATCCGCAGGGGCGGTTCGTGCGCGGTGACGCCGTGGGGTTCGCCGGCGAGGAGGTCGTGGCGTGGGGTGGTGCCGGCTCGACGCTCTCGGCGACGATCGCTCGCGTCGCGGCGGGTGCGGAGATCGCGATCGTCATCGAGGGCGATTCCGCGCCGATCCCGCTCAACCAGCTGCCGCTGGAGCTCTCCGAGGACCTCGAGCTGGAGCTGCATCGCGGCGGGCAGGCCCATTACTGGTGGCTGATCGCGGCACAATGAGCGACGGGCTGCCGGTCCTCTGGCACACCAATGGGTGGCGGAGATCTACCGCCGCCGCCGACGGCCCTAGCCGACCTCGACGATCGCCTCGACCTCGACGGGCACGTCGAACGGCAACTCGGCGGCGCCGATCGCGGAGCGCGAATGCCGCCCCGCCTCGCCCCAGATCTCGAGGATCAGATCGGAGAACCCATTGACCACCGCCGGCGTCTTGCTGAAGCCGGGCGCGCAGTTGACGAGGCCGAGGGCCTTGACCCAGCCCCGCACCCGGTCAAGCTCGTCAAGCTCCTGCTTCAGCGAGGCGAGGATCGAGAGCCCGGTGAGGCGCGCGGCCTGATAGCCCTCGTCGACCGACAGATCGCGGTCGACCTTGCCTCGTGCGAGCACCTCGTCTCCGTCCATCGGCAGATGGCCCGAGACGTATGCAAGTCCACCCTGGACGCGAACGAGGTCGAAGTTGAACTCCACGCCCGGCGGCGGAGCGAAGGGCGCGGGCAGCGAGAGCCCCAGGTCCGCGAGCCTGTCCTCGATCCGCCCCATCGGCGCCGCAACATACTCCTCCGCTAGGCTCGCGGCCCGCAGACCGGATTTCGACCCAGGAGGGAAGAGGACCATGGACGTCTCCGCCCTACGGCAGGGCTTCGAGGGAGAGCTCATCACGCGCGAGGACGAGCGGTACGACTCGCTGCGCAGCGTCTTCAACGGCATGATCGACCGCTGTCCCGGTGTGATCGCGCGCTGCACCGGGGAGAGCGACGTGCGCGCGGCGATCGACTTCGCGCGCGATCGCGAGCTTCCGCTTTCGGTGTATAGCGGCGGGCACAGCGTCCCCGGCCACGCGATCTGCGAGGGCGGGGTTTGCGTCGACATGAGGCTGATGAACCGCGTCACCGTGGAGCCGGACGCCAGGATCGCCCGGATCCAGGGCGGCGCCCTTTGGCGCGACGTGGACACCGCGACTCAGGAGCACGGGCTCGCGATGACCGGCGGCCGGATGTCAACGACCGGCGTCGCCGGGCTTGCGCTCGGCAGCGGGTCCGGCTGGCTCGAGCGGAAGCTCGGTCTCACCTGCGACAGCCTGCGGTCGGCGCGGCTGGTCACCGCGGACGGTCAGACGATCACGGTCTCGGAGGACGAGGAGCCGGAGCTCTTCTGGGGTCTTCGGGGCGGGGGAGGCAACTTCGGGGTCGTCACCGAGTTCGAGTTCGGCCTTCATCCGCTCGGGCCCACGGTTCTCGCGGGGATGTTGATGTACCCGGGTCCGATGGCGGGCGCCGTCCTGCGGAACTATCGCGACGTCATCGCGCAGGCGCCGAACGAGGTCTGCGCCGGCTGCGCGATGATCTCCGCGCCGCCGGAGGAGTTCGTCCCCGAGCCGGTGCGCGGTCAGCCGGTTCTGGGCGTGGTGGTCCTGTACGCCGGACCGGCGGAGGAGGGAGAGGAGGCGCTGCGTCCCCTCCGCGAATTCGGTCCGCCCGCAATGGCCATGGTGCAACCGATGCCGTACGTGGCGGTCCAGCAGCTGACCGACGCGGGCGCGCCGCAGGGGAAGCGGAACTACTGGACCGCCGACTTCCTGACCGAGCTCCCCGATGAGGCGATCGACACCCTGTGCGAGTACCACCTGTCCCGGCCGTCGCCCATGAGCCAGCTCCTGGTGATCCCGGGAGGTGGAGCGATTGGGGACGTGCCGGAGGACGCCACTGCGTTCGGGCAACGCACCTCGCCATTCAACATCCACATCATCGCGGGATGGGAGGACCCTGCCGGCGATGAGGCGAACATCGGGTGGGCGAAGGGCCTCGGCGCCGCGATGAAGCCCTACTCGACCGGTGGGGCCTACCTCAACTACCTCGGCGAGGAGGGTGAGGACCGCGTCCGCGCCGCCTTCGGTCCGGAGACCTACGCGCGCCTCCAGGCGCTCAAGGATCGTTACGACCCGCAGAACCTGTTCCGGCTGAACCAGAACATCAAGCCCACGAACTGGAGCGACGAGAAGGAGGTTGTCGCGGCCACCGCCTGACCGGCTCGTAGCCTTGAGGCGATGAGCCAGCCGGGAAGGCGAGCGCTGCGAGAAACCGCCCCCGGCGCCCGTCGGAAACGAGCGCGGGCGGTTTCGAGCCAGACGATCGCGTCAGCGCGCGCGCGCGAGCCCGAGAGCGATCCGCCGCCGCCGGTCGCCTTCGCAACGGGAGCTGCGCAGAGCCGCGATGCCCTTCGCGGCGCCGGCCTTCGCTCCCCGCCCAGGCCGAGCCTGCTGGATGCCCGGATCGAAACGCTCCAGGGCGCCGGGCCCAAGCTCTCTGCCGCCGCCGCGGAGATCGGCCTCGACACGGTCGGCGACGTGCTCACCCACGTACCGCACTCCTACCGGGACCGCGCGACCCCGCGGCGGCTTGCGGATCTGCGCATCGGCGAGGAGGCGACCGTCGACGTGATCGTCCGCTCGGCGAGGGTTCGCCCCACGCGACGCCGCGGGCTCGTGATCGTGGAGGCACAGGTGGCCGATGACTCTGGCCCCGCGAAGGCGGTCTGGTTCAACCAGGCGTGGCTGGCCGACCGGCTCACGGAGGGGACGAGGCTGCTCCTGTACGGGAAGCTGGACCGCTCCGGCCTTCGCGTGGAGGCTCATGAGGTGATTGGCGCGGGGACCGCCTCGGGGGCGGCGGGCATCCACACCACCGGGATCGTCCCGGTGCATCCGGCGTCGGAGCGCCTGCGGGCCCAGCGGCTTCGCGAGTGGGCATGGCAGGTGCGCCCGCTCGCTCGCAATGCGATCGAGCCGCTGCCGGCGGGGCTTCGTGCGCGCCGCCGTCTGGCCCTGGCCGGCGATGCCCTCTCGGCGGCACAGTTCCCCGAGACCCTGGAGGAGGCCGAGGAGGCGCGCCGCCGGCTCGCCTTCGAGGAGCTCTTCCTGCATCAGGTCGCGCTCGCCGCCCGACGCTCGCGGCGGCGCGCTCGACGTCCGGGGATCCCGCTCCCCGCGACGGCGGAGCTGACGACCGCGTGGCTCGATTCCCTGCCCTTCGAGCTCACGGGTGACCAGCGTCGGGCCATCGGCGATATGGAAACGGATCTCGCCGCCGCGCGGCCGATGCAGCGCCTGCTGATGGGTGAGGTGGGCTCCGGGAAGACGGTCCTCGCCCTCTACGCGATGCTGCGCGCGGTCGAGGCGGGGTATCAGGCGGCTCTGATGGCTCCGACCGAGACACTGGCGGAGCAGCACGCCACGACGCTCGACCGGCTGCTTTCCGGTCGGCCCGTCCCGTTCACCCTGCTCACGAGCGCGACACCCGCGTCGCGGCGCCGGGAGGCCCTCTCCCAGCTCGCCCGCGGCGAGCTCGCGATGGTGGTGGGCACCCATGCACTGATCGAGCCGGACGTCGAGTTCGGCCGCCTCGCCGTCTGTGTCGTCGACGAGCAGCACCGGTTCGGGGTGCGGCAGCGCGCGACGCTGGACGGGAAGGGTCCGGATGGAGCGGCACCGCACGCCCTCCATATGACCGCGACGCCGATTCCGCGGACGCTCTCACTGACGGCCTACGGCGATCTCGACGCGACGGTCCTCCGCGAGCTGCCGGTGGGCCGCAAGCCGGTCGAGACCTGGGTCGTCGGCGATGAGAAGCGGGCCGGAGCCTATGGCTTCATCCGCGATCGGCTCCGCGAGGGTCGTCAGGCCTACATCGTCTGCCCGCTGGTCGAGGGCTCGGAGAGCCTGGAGGCGAAGGCGGCGACCGACGAGGCGGAACGGCTGCGCGCGACCGAACTCACCGACTTCCAGGTTGGTCTGCTTCATGGTCAGATGCCGCCCCGGGAGAAACAGGCTGCAATGGAGCGGTTCGCAGCCGGGGATACGGACGTCCTCGTGGCAACGAGCGTGATCGAGGTGGGGATCGACGTCGCCAACGCCAGCGTGATGCTGATCGAGGGCGCCGAGCGCTACGGGCTCTCCCAGCTTCACCAGCTGCGAGGGAGGGTCGGCCGCGGCGAGCATCGCTCGTACTGCATTCTGTTCGCCGATGCCGCGTCGGAGCTCGCGCGCCGGCGCCTGGACGCGATCGCCACCGAGCGCGACGGCTTCAAGCTGGCGGAGGTCGACCTGGCGCTGCGCGGCGAGGGCGAGATCCTCGGGACGCGGCAGCACGGCCTGCCGCGCTTCCGGGTCGCGCAGCTCCCCGACGACGTCGCCGTGCTCACCGACGCCCGGCGCGAGGTCCTCGAGCTCCTCGAGCGAACGGGATCGCTGGATGCCTCCGAGCTGGGCCCGCTGCTGGACGCCGTCCGCGAGCGCTTCGGCGACGAGGCGATCGCCCCTTGAGAATCGTCGCGGGGGAGTTCGGAGGCCGCCGTCTCGCGACCCCGCCGCGCCGATCCGCGGCGGTGCGACCGACCTCGGATCGCGTTCGTGAGGCGCTCTTCTCGATCCTGGGGGAGGTCGGTGACGCGCGAGTCCTCGACCTCTTCTGCGGAACGGGCGCGCTCGGCATCGAGGCGCTCTCGCGGGGCGCCGCGCATGCGACGCTCGTGGACGAGCACACGGCGCTCGTCCGGCGAAACGTCACTGTGCTGGGGCTCGGCGATCGTTGCGAGATCGTGCGCTCCGACGCCCGCGCGCTCCTGCGCCGCATACCGGGCGAGTTCGACCTGATCTTCTGCGACCCGCCCTATAGACTCGCCGACCGTCTTGAGGGGGAACTGGACTCACTCATACCGCGCCGGCTTGCGCCCGGAGGGCGCTTGATCGTCGAAGGGGCGGCGCACCGACCGCCCAGGCTCTCCCTGCCCGTCGTCACGGAGCGTCGCTACGGCGACACGGTGATCACGATTCACCAGGAGGGATCCCGGTGAGCGATGGCCGCGTGGCGATCTGTCCTGGCACCTATGACCCGGTGACGAACGGCCATCTGGACATCATCGGGCGGGCGGCCCGGGTATTCGACCGCGTCGTCGTAGGGGTGGTCAACCAGCCGGTTCGCAAGCAGGAGACGTTGTTCTCGGCGGAGGAGCGCAAGGCGTTCATCGAGGACGCGCTGAGCCGGAACGGCGTCGAAAACGTCGAGGTCGCGATCTTCACGACCCTGCTGGTCGAGCTCGCGCGCGAGCACGGCGCCGGCGCGATCGTGAAGGGGCTTCGCGCGATCTCGGACTTCGAGTACGAGTTCGAGATGAACCAGCTGAATCGCAAGCTGGCCCCGGATATCGAGTCGATCTACATCATCGCCTCGCCCGACTACAGCTTCCTGTCCTCGACCGGGGTGAAGGAGATGGCGACGTTCGGCGGCGACGTCTCCGACCTCGTGCCGGCTGGGGTGGCGAGGGCCCTGACGGAGCGTCTCGGCCGGTGAGCTCCGCTCCCCGCCCGCATACGGAGTGATGAGGGTGGTTTCCTGGGCAGGAGCTTGCAATCGGACGGCGAAATTCGAGCCGTCGGTCCCGGTTTCCGCCGCGCCCCGTAAGCTTTCCGCACTCTCATGGACGTTCTGGTCCTAATCGACAAGCTCGACGATCTGATCCACAACGCGCGGCCGGTGCCGCTCACGGATCAGGTGCGCGTGGATCGCGAGGAGATCTACGACCTGCTCGATCAGATGCGGGCGACCATTCCCGAGGAGATCAAGCAGGCTCGCTGGATCGTCAAGGAACGACAGGAGATGCTCGCCGAGGCCAAGCGCGAGGCGGAGCGCGTGGTCAAGGAGGCTCGCGATCAGCAGGCCCGCCTGATCTCCGACGAGGAGGTCTACAAGCAGGCTGAACGCGCCGCCGAGGAGATCATCGAGGACGCGCGCGAGACGGAGCGCCAGATCCGGCTCGGAGCGGAGGACTACGCGGACGAGATCCTTTCCACGCTCGAGGTGAACCTCGAGAAGTTCCTTGCTGCCGTGCGCCGAGGGCGCGATCGCCTCGCGGGCCGCGAGGAAGAGCCGGCCGAGGTCGGTTAGCTCCCCCGAGATCCGTCGCGCGGTTGCGGGCGACGCCGAGAGGCTCGCCGACTCCCTGGCGCGCGCGTTCACCGACGATCCCGGCTTCGCCCATCTCCTGCTCGACTCGGCCGACCGCACGGAGCGCCTTCGGGTCTTCTTCGAGACCGAGCTGCGCGAGATCGCGCTGCCGCGCGGGCTCGTGTGGACGACCGAGGAGGTGATCGGCGCTGCTGTCTGGGCCGAGCCCGGCCAATGGCGGGTTCCGGTCGGCACGACGCTTCGCGAGCTGAGGCCGATGACGCGGGTCTTCGGAGGCCGCCTCCCCATCGCGCTGTGGTCACGCCTGCGCATGGACGCTCGCCATTCGCGGCGTCCCGCGCACTGGTACCTCGCGATGATGGGCGTCGTGCCCGAATGGCAGGGGCGGGGCCTGGGCAGCGCGCTCATGCGGCCCGGTCTCGAGGAGATCGACGCCGCGAGGCTCCCGGCCTATCTGGAGACCTCCACGCTCCGTGCCCGCGCGCTCTACGAGCGGAATGGATTCGCCGTCACCGGCGAGCTGAACCTGCCCGCCGGCGGTCCACCGATCTGGCTCATGTGGCGCGAGGCGCAGCGGGCGGGCTAGCCCGACGCCAGGCCGAGCTCGCGGCGGGCGCGCTCGACGTCGAGGTGGAGCCAGAACTCGGCAACGAGGCCGTCCGCGACCCGCAGCACATGCAGATGTTCCTCCTCGACGACCGCGCCGCTGCCCTGCCCCCGCGCCGTCACCTGGACAACCGAATATCGACGGCCGTCGTCCAGCTCGCCGAGCTGTTGTACCTCGATCTGGAACTGCCCGATCGCGTCGATCAACCCCTGGAACCGCGACACCACCCGCTCGATTCCCTCGCTCGTCGTTGCATCGGGGACCCGGGGGTCGTCGTGCCAGGCGACGTCCTCGGTGCAGTGGGACCGGAACGTCTCGACGCCCTCGGCGTTCCACGTTGCGTACAGGCTGCGGATGAGCGCCTCGGTGCCGTCGCCCATGCGCCCAGTATCTCGGTTCGCGGGATAGCGTTCGGGCGGATGGACGAGCGGCGCGAGACGGTGACGACCCCGGAAGGTCGCCGCCTCGAGGTGAGGATCGCGGGGCCGGAGGGCGGCCCGACCGTCGTGGCTCATCCGGGCACGCCCGACGACGCCAGGCTGAAATCCGACACGCGCTCGGCTGGAGCGCAGCGGCGGGTGCGGCACGTGAGCTACGCCCGGCCCGGATACATGGAGTCCGACCGCCATGAGGGGCGTTCCGTTGCGAGCTGTGCGGCAGACGTGCGGGCGATCGCCGACGCGCTCGACATCGATCGATTCCACGTCGCGAGAACGAGGGCCACATCTCCGTTTCGCGCCATCGGTACGGCGACGTCCTGGACGAGCTCCTGGCTCAGTCCAGGGCGGTCTCGTGAGTTCCGGCGCGCCCGGCGTCGGTCCGTTCGTAGAACCGCTGTAGCAGCGCCTTCGTCTCATCGGGGTCGGCACACGTGTACGCGTTCCAGGCCTCGTGGCGAAGCTGGAGGTCGAGCGGCTGGCCGATCACGTCGAGGATCGTCGTCTTGGCGGAGCGAATCGCCGCCTGCGAGTTGCGCAGGATCTGTGTTGCCGTGAGGGTGGCCTCCTCCATAAGGTCGTCGTGCGGCACGACCTTGCTGACCATGTTGCATTGAAGGGCGCGCTGGGCGTCGATGGGCTCTGCCGTGAGGAGCATCTGCATGGCGACGCCGACGCCGCAGATGTTGACCAGCCGGACGATGCCGCCATCGCCGTGATGGAAGCCGCGCCGAGCCTCGAAGGAGCCGAACTTTGCGCGTTCGGACGCGATCCGGATGTCGCAGGCGAGCGCCGTCTCGAGGCCCCCGGCCAGGGCCCAGCCGTTCACGGCCGCGATGATGGGCTTCGGGATGCGATGCATCCCGCGGGTGAAGCCGTTCAGGCCGAGCTCGACCGTCTCCCGCAGATCGCGCGGATTCGGATCGACGAAATACCGCGGGATGTAGGTCTTGAGGTCGGCACCGGCGGAGAATGCGTCTCCGGCGCCGGTGAGAATCGCCACGTCGACGGAGTCGTCGTCGCGGAAAGCGGCCCACGCCTCGATCATCAGCCGGTGGACGTCGGGGTCGATCGCGTTCCGTGCGTCGGGACGATTGATCGTCACGTACGCGATCCGGTCGCGTTTCTCGTACAGCACCTTCGACATGGCTCTCCTCCTAGCTTGCGGGCGGCGAGGATCGTATGCGCGAGGAGTACGCTCCATGTCAACAGGCGAGTGCTGCCGACGCGCAGCCTCGAAAGAGCCCGCCAAGAGCGGGCTCTTTCTCGCTGAAAGCGCGAACCGTCAGCTGGGTCACTCGTAGACGGCGCGGATGACCGCGAAATCTCCCTCTTCCCAAACGATCTCGCCTCGGGACCACTCGGCCTGATCTGAGGCTCGCGACGGGAGGTCCACGCCAGGCTCCAGCTCGACCGTCTGCGGATCCACCAAGACCACGTCTCCGAGCACCAGGGAACGCGACTGCTCGCGCACTCGCCGGAACAGATCCCTCTTCGCGGCCTCGTCGAGATGGTGGACGGAAAGGACGGAGATGACGAGGTCCCACGGGCCATCGGGTAGCGGGTCCTGCATCCTCGCGAGTCGAACCTCGATTCCGTACTCGCGCGCCTTGAAGACCATCTCCGGCTGGGAGTCGAGTCCGGTGACCTCGGCGTCCGGATAACGCTCGAGCAGGCGACGCGTTGTTTCGCCGGTGCCGACCCCTAACTCGAGGACCTTTCTGGGCGGGAACGGGATCGCGTTGATCGTCGCGGTTTGAATGTCGTCGTAGCGCGGTAGCTCCGCCCGGATCTCATCCAGATAGGTCTCCGGATCCATGTGGAATTGCGCGCTCACGTCCATCCGTAGCAGGGCGGGTGTACCGCTACCCTCGGGCTCGGATGGCAACGGGATATCACAGCGTGGATCTGTCGCGGTTCGCGCTCCGCTCCGGTGAGGGGCGGCGACTCGACCTCGCGGTTGACCCGGGTGAGCTCGACCTCGGCGGCCAGCGGTACTCGGTTCGCGGGCGGACGGTGGATGCTCGACTCGACATCTCCCGGACCGCGGCCGGCTACGCGATCCGCATGCGCTTCGTGGCGCACGTCGACGGGCCATGCATGCGCTGCCTGGACGACGCCGACGTCTCGGTCGAGGTCGACGCTCGGGAGGTCGACCAGCCGCGGACCGCCGATGAGGAGCTGACCAGCCCCTACATTGCGGACGACGAGCTCGAGCTGGTGCGGTGGGCGCATGACGCGCTGGCGCTCGCGTTGCCGATCCAGCTGCTCTGCCGGCCTGATTGCCGCGGCCTTTGCCCGGTTTGCGGCGTCTCGCTGAACGAGGCCGACCCGGCCGAGCATCGCCATGAGGCGGAGCCCGACCCGCGCTGGGCGAAGCTACGCGAGCTCAAGCTCGACCAGTGACCTGCGCGGCCGGCCGCTAGCATCACGCCCTTCATGGCCGTCCCCAAGAAGAGAACGTCCCGCACCCGCCGCGACAAGCGGCGTGCGACCCACAAGGTCAGCGCGCCTCGCCTCAACGAGTGTCCGCGATGCCACAGCCCGCGGCTGCCGCACCGGGTGTGCCCCGTGTGCGGGACCTACGCGGGCCGCGAGGTGATCGAGCACGAGATCGGCGAGACGCCGCCACGGGAGACGGCTGCGGGCTCGGAGGAGTAGCCCTTGCCCGTCACCGTGGCCCTCGACGGCCGTGGCGCGGAGCGAGGGGCGCGGGCGGTCATCGACGGCGCGCGTGCGGCAGCCGCCAACGGGCTCCGGCTGCGCGTTTTCGGGGATCGAGAGTTGCTCGCCGAGATCCGCGAGCTCGATGGCGCCGAGTTGATTCCCGCCGCCGAGGAGATCACCAACGCCGACGAGCCGGTCGCGGCGGTTCGCTCGCGCCCGGAGGCATCCGTCGTCCAGGCTGCAGCCGATGTCGCCGAGGGGCGCTCGGAGGCCCTCGTCAGCGCGGGCTCGACCGGCGCCACGATGACCGCCGCGCTGTTCGCGCTTCGCCGAATGCAGGGCGTGCGGCGCCCGGCGCTCGCGCTCCAGCTGCCCGTCCCCGGCGGCGGCCGCCCGCTGCTGCTCCTGGACGTCGGCGCGAACACCGAGGCGCGGGCGGTGGACCTGGTGCAATTCGCATACCTGGGGTCCGCCTTCAGCTCTGCGGTCCTGGGCGTCGAGCGGCCGCGCGTCGCGCTGCTGTCCGTGGGCGAGGAGCAGAAGAAGGGATCCGCTGACGTGGTGGAGGCGAACGCGAGGCTTGCGGACGCGGGTGGGATCGAGTTCATCGGCAACCTCGAGGGCCGCGACCTCATGAGACGGGAAGCGGACGTGGTCGTCACGGACGGCTTCACCGGCAACGTCGTGCTGAAGACGATCGAGGGCACCGCCAAGGCGGTGGCCGACGCGGTTCGCGCCGCGGCTCGCTCGGGAGCACGGGCCGCAGTGGGCGGCACGCTCCTTCGCCCCGCGCTTGGTTCGCTTCGCCGCCAGCTCGACCCCGACTCCACGGGAGGCGCGATCCTGCTCGGCCTCCGTGGGGTCGCCGTCGTCGGCCACGGAAGCTCAGGACCCGACGGGATCGCGAATGCCGTGCGGCTTGCGGCCCGCGCCGTCGAGGAGCGGGCGGTCGATCGGACGGCCGAGCTGCTCGAGCGCTCCGGCATGACCCGCGGGAGCATGCGTTAATGCCGGGAGCCGGCGTGATAGGAAGTCGCCATGACAGCTGATGAGTTGAGCCGCGCGGACGTGCTCGAGAAGGTGCGCGAGCACCTGTCGTCGGAGCTCGAGATACCCCTCGGGCAGATCAGCGAGGAGACCAGGCTGCGCGAGGACCTCGACGCCGATTCGCTCGACCTCTACGAGCTCGTCATGGAGCTCGAGGACACCTACGGGATCAGTGTGTCCGAGGAGGAGGCGGCCGGCATCGAGACCGTCGCCGACGCCGTGGACTTCGTCGCCGGTCGTCTCGGCGCCGCCGCGTAGCCGAGGCGCGTGGCACGAGGCATCCGCAGGCTTGGCCGCTCGCGCCGGCGGACCGGCCGCGGTCGAGGCGGCGCCGATCTCGGGGAGCTGATCGCCGAGTTGCCCGAGGAGCTGCGGCTCCAGGCCGTCACGCACTCCTCATGGACGAGCCATCGCGCGGATTCCTACGGCCGCCTGGCCTTTCTCGGCGACGGCGTGCTCGGCTTGGCCGTCGCGGAGCACCTGTTCCGGCGCTTCCCGCGCGCGGACATCGGGCGGCTGACGAAGGTGCACGGGCAGGCGGTCAGCGGCCGCGCATGCGCTGAGGTCGCGCGCAGGCTCGGGCTGCCCGCCATGCTGGCGGCGGCCGCCTCGGGGTCAGCTGACGGGGGGATCGACCTGGAATCCCTGCTCGCGAGCGAGCGCGCGATGGCGTCGGTCTGCGAGGCGGCGATCGGGGCGTGTTACCTCCACTACGGTTTCAGGCCGACGTCTGAGGCCACCGTCGCGGCCTTCGCGGAGCAGATCGAGCTCGCACTGGAGACGATGCTCGACTTCAAGTCGGCGCTCCAGGAGCAGCTTGCGCGCGAGGGCGCCCGCGTAACCTATGAGGTGATCCGTGAGGCGGGGCCGCCGCACGCCCGGCGCTTCGAGGTCGCCGCCCGGCTCGATTCCGACGTGATCGGAAGGGGCGAGGGTCGCAGCAAGAAGGCGGCCGAACAGGCGGCGGCGGCCGAGGCGCTCGACCGCATGAAGCGGTAGGAAGCACCGCTCTCACGGCGAACCCACAACCAGGCAGCGGAGATCACGTCCGACCAGACAGAGAGCCTTCCGAACGCGTGCATCTGAGCTCGATCACGATCAAGGGGTTCAAGTCGTTCCCCGAGCGCACCCGGCTGGAGTTCTCGCCCGGCGTCAGCGTCATCGTCGGCCCCAACGGCTGCGGGAAATCCAACATCACCGATGCCGTGCTGTGGGCGCTGGGGGAGCAAAGCCCGCTTGCGGTCCGCGGCCAGACGATGCAGGACATGATCTTCGCCGGCGGCGACGGCGAGGCCCCGCGCCGCTACGCCGAGGTCGAGGTGGTCCTGGACAACGATCATCCCGCCGACGACCCCGCCGGCGCGGACGCGGGAGAAGATGGGGAAAGCCCGAGCCGTAGGCGAGGGCAAGGGATTCCTGCGGGAGCCGAGCAGCCGGCGGGCTTTTCTGAGATTTCGATCCGGCGCCGACTGGAGCGGAACGGCGACGGCGAGTACCGGCTGAACGGCGCGCGCTGCCGGCTGGTGGACGTGATCGAGGCGCTGGCGGACGCGAACCTCGGCCACGAGATGCATTCGGTGATCAGTCAGGGCCGGGTCGAGGAGATCGTCCATTCCCGGCCGCGGGAGCGCCGCCTCCTGGTCGAGGAGGCGGCCGGCCTCGGCAAGCACCGCAAGCGCCGCCGCCGGGCACAGTTGAAGCTCGAGCGAACGCGGGACAACCTGGATCGTGCGCTCGACATCGAACGCGAGGCCCGCAGCCGCCTGCGTCCCCTGAAGCGTCAGGCCCAGGCTGCGGACATCCACGCTCGCCTGGAGCGCCAGTCCGCCGAGCTCCGCGGCCGGCTCCTGGCCAGCGAGCTGCACGTCCATGGGACCGAGCTCGTCGGGGCGGAGCGCGGGGCCGCGAAAGCCCGTGCAGCGCGCCAGGACGTCGAGGCCGAAATCGCCAAGGTCGCGGCGCGGCGCACCGAGATCGAGGAGCGGCTCGCCGAGCGCGATCGCGAGCGCACCGCCGAGTGGGGCCGGCTGACGGCGATGCGCGCCGCGCACGAGCGGCTGAGCTTGCGGGCGGAGGCGCTGGCGGTTCGCCGTGGCGAGCTTGCTGCGGAGCTCGATCGCCGGCGTGCGGCGTTGGGGGCCCTCGCGAAGGAGGCGGCCGCCGAGGCCGGTGTCTCCGACGACCCCGTTGCGGGCGGCCTCCACCAAATCGGCGCGGCGCTCGAGGAGGCGACCGGGGCTCACCGCCGGGCTACCGAGGCCGGTGTCGATGGCGACCGAGCGAACGAGCTGGCGCGCATCCACGATGCCGCCCAGCGCGCGGCCAGCGGCGCGCGGCGGGTCGAGGGCCTGCTCGGCCGGCGCCGCCAGGACTCGCTCGAGGTCGGCATCGACGCCGCTGCGGTCATCCTCGTGCGCATGGACGCGCTGCTCGAGGTCGGGGCCGCGGCTCGAGACGCGGTCGGCGAGCGCTCGCAGGCCCTCGAGAGGCGGATGCTCAGTCGCGGCGACGCGGAGGACTTCACCGCGAAGCTGCGGGGGTGCTCGCAGGCGGAATCGGGCCTGCAGGCGCGGCTCCACGAGACCGGCGAGGTGCTCACGGCAGCAGAGGTGAAGGCGGCCCACCTGCGCGACCGCCGCGACGAGGCAGCCGCCGAGCTCGAGCGAGTCGGGAGAACTCTGGGCAGAGAGGTCGAGGCGGCGGCCGCGCCGCTTGAGGCCGCGGAGCGCGAGGAGATCGAGCGAAAGCTGCAGCGGCTCGCGACTCGACGTGAGGCGCTGGGTCCGGTGAACCCGCTCGCGGAGCGCGAGTACGGCGAGGCGCTCGAGCACGCCGAGCAGCTCGCCGAGCAGCGGTCCGACCTGGAGGGCGCCCTGTCCGATCTGGAAGGACTGATCAGCGACACCGACCGCACGATCGCGCGTGCCTTCGAGGAGACCTTCGACGCGACGCAGCGCAATTTCGAGGAGCTCGTGGAGCATCTGTTTCCGGGCGGGCGCGGGCGCCTGCGGCTGGTGACCGAGCACGCCCCCCGGCTTGTGCTTGGAGCGGGCGAGTCAGACGATCACGGACTGGAGGGGGAGCGAGGCGCGGAGCAGCCCGAGGGCATAGAGATCGAGGTGACGCCGGCCGGCAAGGCGACGCGCCGGCTCTCGCTCCTCTCCGGCGGGGAGAAGGCGCTGGTCGCGCTCGCGTTCGTGTTCGCCGTCTTCCTCGCGCGCCCATCGCCGTTCTACCTTCTCGACGAGGTCGAGGCCGCCCTCGACGACGCCAACATCGACCGCTTCCTGCAGCTCGTGCGCCGCTTCTCGAACCGCGCGCAGTTCGTGATCGTCACCCATCAGAAGCGCACGATGGACGCCGCCGACGTGCTCTACGGCGTGAGCATGGGCCAGGGTGGCATCACGAAGGTCATCTCGCGACGGCTCTCGCAGCCCGAACTGGCAGCGGACTCAGCCGAAGCCGCCAAGGCAGCCTGAGGCGACGACACTAACCTGCCGCTCGATGGCTCGCACCTGGCAGGAGGTCGTCGACCTCGGCGACAGCACGGCTCGCCCCGCCCAGCCCGCGGAGGAACCCCAGCGCGGAGGGTTGTTCCGGCGCCTTCGCGAGTCGCTCTCGAAGAGCCGGCAGGCCCTCCAGGCCGAGCTCAGCGCGAGCCTGTTCGAGCAGCTCGACGACGAGACATGGGAGCGCCTGGAGGAGGCGCTGATCCTCGCCGACGTTGGCGCAAAGACGACCGCCGACGTCGTCGGCCGCCTCGAGCACGAGGTGGAGGCGGGGACCGTCAGCGGCGGCGATGCCCTGCGAGCGCGCCTGGTGCAGATGCTCGCGGAGGTGGCCGCGACCGACGGCGCCCGCGTCAATCTCACCGACCGCCCGGCCGTTGTGATGATCGTGGGCGTCAACGGAACCGGAAAGACGACGACGATCGGCAAGCTCGCGTGGCACCTCCAGCATGAGCTCGGGCTCTCGGTGATCGTCGCGGCGGCAGACACCTACCGCGCCGCGGCCATCGAGCAGCTCGAGACTTGGGCGGAACGCGCCGGCGCGGAGATCGTCCGCGGGGCGCCGGGTGGGGATTCCGGAGCGGTCCTGTTCGACGCAATCTCGGCCGCCGAGTCACGCGGCGCCGACGTCGTGCTCGCCGACACGGCCGGGCGCCTCCACACGCACGCGAACCTCATGGAGGAGCTCGCCAAGGTGCGCAGGGTCGCCGCGAAGCGGCTGGACGGCGCCCCGCACGAGTCGCTGATCGTCATCGACGCCACCACGGGCCAGAACGGGCTGCGCCAGGCGCAGGCGTTCGCCCAGGCGGTCGACCTCACGGGAGTGGTCCTCACGAAGCTCGACGGAACCGCGAAGGGAGGGATCGCGCTCGCCATCGCCTCGGAGCTCGACCTGCCGGTCAAGCTGATCGGGGTGGGGGAGGGGCTGGAGGACCTACGGCCCTTCGATCCGAGAGAGTTCGCGTCCGCGCTCCTCGGGGACTAGCTCGAGCTCGTAGCGCTGGTACGTGAGCTCGGCTCGACCCCAGCGTGGGCCGGTGTCGGCGCTCACGACTCTGAACCCGTGCTCCCGGTACAGATTGGCCGCGGCGGTGAGATCGCTGAACGTCTCCAGAACGGCGCGCTCGAAGCCCGCGGCGGGGGCCCTGTCCAGCAGCTCCTCGAGCAGGTGCCGGCCGAGACCCCGTCCGCGAAGGATCGGGTCGAGCACGAAGAACCGCACGCAGGCGGTGCCGTCGTCCTCGTCGGTCATCGCGAGGCTGCCGGCGTGCTCGCCGTTTCGCTCCACGATCCAGATCGCCTCGCTCTCGCGAGGAAAGCCCCTCAGTGCGGCGCGCGCGACGGCGGCCGCCACGTGGGCCTCGAAGCTCGAGTCGACGCCGTACTCGGCCGCGTACTGGCGACCGTGGTGCGCGATGATTGCGCCGAGGTCGCCGGGGCGGAGCTCGCGCCGAATCGAGTAGGGAGTCACACCCCTGATTCTGCCGCCGCTGAAGATCGCCGCAACACATTGTTGTCAAGGGATTGATCGTGAATTACGATTAATCTCCGGCGACTAATGGAGCTTCGCCAGCTGAGATATGTCGAGGCAGTAGCCCGCCACCGGCACTTCACTCGCGCCGCGGAGGAGCTACACGTCGCTCAGTCGGCGCTCTCGCATCAGGTCCGGCGCCTCGAGGCGGAGCTCGGCACCGAGCTGTTCGCGCGGACGAGCCGGATGGTGATGCCGACCGAGGCCGGCGAGGCGGTCGCCGAGCGAGCGCGGCGGGTGCTCGCCGAGGTCGACGGGGTGCGTGAGGAGGTCGATGACCTGCGGGGGCTCGTCAAGGGGCGGGTCACGATCGGGGCGCTCCTGCCGGCGGGCGCGATCGACGTCCCGGCGCTGCTGGCGCGGTTCAGCCACGCCCACCCCGGCGTTGACGTCGCGCTGCAGGAGGGGACGGCCGGCGACATGCTGCGCCATCTCTCGCGCGACGAGATCGATGCCGCCTTCTCGCTGCTCGCCAGCGAGCCGCCGGAGACCCTGGTTGCCGAGCGGGTGAGCACGGAGGAGCTCGTTGCGGCCTTCCCGCCGGGGACCGCGCCGGGTCGGGGGTCGATCACCGCGGCCACGCTCGGGGAGCGGGTGATCCTGACCCCGCGATCGGGGTCGGCGACGATGACCGCGCTCGGCGGGTTCTTCGCCGCTGCAGGGCGCCCGTTTCACGTCTCATGCGAGAGCGCCGACCCGTTCCTTCTCCGGTGTCTGGCCTCCGCTGGGTTCGGCACCGCCGTGCTGCCGCGATCACTCACGGAGTGGGAAGGACCGCCCGTCGACGTCCGTGGGCTGCGGCCGGCCATTCGGCTGCCGGTCGCGCTGCTGTGGCGGCGGGACCGGCGCCTCGCGCCGGCGGCACGAACCTTCATCGAGTACGCGCGGGAGACCGCCGCGAACGGCAGCCCGTAAGCTCGAGACAGCTATTAACAACACATGCCACTGCCGGCGCCGTACGGCACCGGCCTGACGAAATCCATGAACGACACATGCCACTGCCGGCGCCGTACGGCACCGGCCTGACGAAATCCATGAACGACACATGCCACTGCCGGCGCCGTACGGCACCGGCCTGACGAAATCCATGAACGACACATGCCACTGCCGGCGCCGTACGGCACCGGCCTGACACACATTATGTTCGACCAACTCTCGGATCGTCTCCAGGAGACCCTGTCCGGCGTTCGCTCGCGCGGCAAGCTGAGCGAGGCGGACGTTGACCGTGCCATGCGCGAGATCCGCCTCGCGCTCCTGGAGGCCGATGTGAACTTCAAGGTCGTGAAGGAGTTCACGTCACAGGTCCGCGAGCGCTGTCTCGGCGCCGGCGTGCTGGACAGCCTGAATCCGGGCCAGCAGGTCGCGAAGATCGTGAACGAGGAGCTCGCCGCGCTGATGGGAGGCGCGAGCCGTGACCTCGCCTTCGCCAGCTCCGGGCCGACCGTGATCCTGATGGCGGGGCTTCAGGGATCCGGGAAGACGACCGCATGCGCAAAGCTTGCCAAGCTGCTTGCCAAGCAGGGCAAGACCACGGCGCTGGTCGCCTGCGACACGCAGCGGCCCGCCGCGGTGGACCAGCTGGTGACGGTCGGTCAGCGTGCGGGCGCGAAGGTCTACGAGCAGGGGACGAGCCGCGACCCGACGGAAATCGCGGAGTGGGCGCTCGGCCAGGCGAGGGCGGCGGGCGATGACGTCCTGATCGTGGATACGGCCGGCCGGCTCCACATCGACGAGGAGCTCATGGACCAGCTGGTGGCCATCCGCAAGCGGACGAAGCCGCACGACGTGCTGCTCGTGCTGGATGCGATGACGGGACAGGACGCCGTCAACGTGGCGCGCGAGTTCGCGTCTCGCGTCGAGTTCGACGGCGTCCTGATGACGAAGCTCGACGGCGACGCTCGCGGAGGCGGCGCACTCTCGGTCAAGGCGGTGACGGGCAAGCCGATCCTCTACGCGTCTACCGGCGAGAAGCTCGATGAGCTCGAGCGGTTCCACCCAGACCGGATGGCGACGCGCATCCTCGGCATGGGCGACGTGATGTCACTGATCGAGAAGGCGGAGGAGGTCTCGGACAAGCAGCAGGCGGCCGACCTCGAGCGCAAGATGCGCCGCCAGGAGTTCACGCTCGAGGACTTCCTCTCGCAGATGAAGCAGGTGCGCCGCATGGGCCCGCTCTCAAACGTCCTGGGGATGATGCCCGGCATGGGCAAGGCGATGAAGCAGCTGCGTGAGGTGAACATGGACGAGCGGGAGCTCGACCGCCTCGAGGCGATCATCCTCTCGATGACGCCGGCGGAGCGCGCCCGACCCGAGACGATCGACGGCTCGCGCCGCAAGCGCATCGCCCGCGGGTCGGGGACGACGGTTCAGGCCGTCAACCAGCTCGTCAAGCAGTTCGGCCAGATGCGCAAGCTGATGGCGCAGATCGCGCGGGGGAAGATGCCCGATCCGCAGCAGCTGTTGCGGGGGATGTAAGGCGGCGACCTTGTCGCCGCCGCGGCAGATGCCGTGAGGCGGCGAAGCCGCCCGGAAGAGACTCGGTAACCTGGTCCGCCGCAGATGGCCGTCCGAATCAGACTCACCAGGGTTGGGTCGCGCAAGAACCCGATCTGGCGCATAGTCGTCGCCGACCGGCGCTCGCCGCGTGACGGGCGAACGATCGAGACGATCGGTCACTACAACCCACAGACCGATCCCTCGACGATCGTGATCGATGCCGACCGGGCGGCGCACTGGCTCGAACACGGCGCGCAGCCCACGCGGACGGTCGCCGGGCTTCTGCGAACCCAGGGAATCGAGGCCGCCGGACACTGATGCGCGACCTGGTCGAGTTCCTCGCCCGGGCGCTGGTTGAGGATCCGGACGCCGTGGAGGTCACCGAGGTCACCGAGAACGGCGATCTGGTGGTCGAGGTGACGGTGAGCGGGGACGACCTGGGCCGCCTGATCGGCAAGGGCGGCCGGGTCGCGAATGCGATCCGAACCGTCGCCAAGGCCGCCTCCACCGGCTCCGACCGGCGGGTCCTGGTCGAGTTCATTGAGGATTGACGTCTTCACGCTGTTTCCCGCGTGGTTCGACTGGTTCCTCTCACAGCGCCACGTAAGGAACGCCCTCGGTGCCGGGAACCAGCTGAGGCTCTTCAACTACCGTGACTCGACGCCCCTGGGGGGCGGTCAGGTGGACGACTCCCCATACGGCGGTGGAGCCGGGATGGTTCTGCGCGTGGACGCGGTCGACGCCGCGATCCGTGCCGCCTATGCGGACGGGCTCGAACCGAGCCGACTCCTCGTGCTGTCCGCGTCGGGTCGTCAGCTGGACGATGGGCTCGCCCGGGACCTGGCGTCGGAGCCCCACGTCGCTCTGCTGTCGGGTCGCTACGAGGGGATCGACGAGCGGGTGCGCGACCACCTCGCGACCGACGCGGTGTCGATCGGGCCGTACGTCCTGTCGGGGGGCGAGCTCGCGTCCATGGTGGTGACGGACGCGATCATCCGCAAGCTGCCTGGCGCGCTCGGCCACGCCGACAGCGCGATCGAGGAATCGTTCTCGGAGGCGCTGGAGGGCGCTCCGGAGTACCCGCACTACACGCGGCCGGCCTCGTATCGCGGCTGGAGCGTTCCCGACGTGCTGCTGTCGGGAGATCATGCGCGCGTGCGGGAGTGGCGCCTCGAGCAGAGCCGGAAGCGGGCTCGAGCGGCCGGGACTCCAACCGACGCCTAGTAAGATTCGCCGCCGCGCGGCCGCGGGCCACGCTTTTTCTTTGCCCGAGGTTATGAGCACGATCATCGACAGCATCGAGCAGCGCCAGCTCAAACGCGTGCCCCGCTTCGCCGCCGGGGATCGCGTCCGCGTCCACTTCCAGGTGGTCGAGGGAACTCGTCGGCGAACCCAGGTGTTCGAGGGCGTCGTCATCGCGCGCAGCGGGTCCGGCGCGCGCGAGACGTTCACGGTGCGCAAGCAGTCCTTCGGCGTCGGGGTGGAGAGGACGTTCCCGGTGCACTCGCCAAAGATCGAGCGGCTCGAGGTCGTCGCCCGTGGCGACGTCCGCCGGGCGAAGCTCTACTACCTGCGCGGCCGCGTCGGCAAGCGGGCGCGCGTGGCCGAGCGCCGTTGGGGGATCGAGGACGACCTGGTCATGGCCACGGAGGAGGACGAGGCGGTTGACTCCGAGGGGATCGCGCAGAGCGAGGTCCAGCCCGAGGTGCAGCCGGAGGAGGGCGAGGAGACCGAGGTAGACGCCGACGAGGAGGGAGAGGCCGGCCCGGAAGCATCCGAGGAACCCGAGGGGGGCGCCCAGGGTTCCGCGGATGAGGAGGCCAAGGACGCGCGGTCGGGCGGTTGAGGCCGCTCATCCCCAAACCGAGCACGGGGCTCGGAACGGTTGTCGAGCTCATCGTGATCGTCGCGCTGGCGATCGGCCTGGCGCTCCTGATCCAAGCCTTCCTCGTCAAGCCGTACCAGATCCCGTCCGAGTCGATGGAGCCCACGCTCGATGTCGGCCAGCGGGTGCTCGTTGAGCGAGTCAGCTACCACTTCGACGACCCGCAGATCGGCGACATCGTCGTCTTCCATCCGCCCGAGGGAGCGGTCAACGGGGCGGAGTGCGGCGTGAAGACATCGCCGCGCGAAGCCTGCCCGCAACCGGTCGACCAGGAGGCGGACACGAACTTCATCAAGCGGATCGTCGCCGGTCCGGGCGACCGCCTCAGCATCAAGGACGGACATCCGGTAGTCAACGGGGTAATGGCGGACGAGGGCTTCATCAAGCCCTGCCACGACTCGGGCACGTGCAATCTCCCGAAGACGATCACGATCCCCCCGAACGACTACTTCATGATGGGCGACAACCGGTCCCACAGCGACGACAGCCGGTTCTGGGGGCCGGTGCCGCGCGCCTGGATCATCGGCGAGGCGTTCTTCACGTACTGGCCTCCGGACCGGATCGGCTTCCTGTAGTCAGCCGATTTCACGCTGTTTGCGGCGTGGCGCCGCGGCGGCCGCCGAATCCACCCGGTCATTTGTTCATCATGCGCTCGATGGCGCCCGCACAGCAAGCGGAGGCGAGAGCGGATCCGCCGGCGCCCGGCGTGGCCGAGCAGCGGGTTCGCAGGCGCCGCCGCCGCGCCGCGAAGCTGTTTCGTTTCGATCGCTCACTCGGATCGCGCTTCGTCGCGGGCGCCGACGAGGCGGGGCGGGGGTCGCTCGCCGGCCCGCTGGTGGCCGCGGCCGTACTGATCGACTACGGGACCCTGACCCTCCGTGACCGCCGGGCACTGTCTGACCTCGACGACTCCAAGGTTCGCAGTCCCGACGAGCGCGAGGATCTCTATCCGTGCGTGCTCCGGGCGGCCACCCGGGTGGCCATCACGGTGCGCTGCGTCCGGGGCATCGACGCGCGTGGATTGCACGTGACGAACCTGGCGGCGCTCGCTCGATGCCTTGAACGCGTCACGGTTCCCGGCACCGTCTGTCTCACGGACGGCTTTCGGGTCCCGTCGTGCTCGATCCCGCATCGCGCCGTCATCGACGGGGACGCGAAGAGCGCCGCGGTCGCCGCGGCCTCGGTCGTGGCCAAGGTAACGCGAGATCGCTATATGACGAGCGTCGACGGCGCGTACCCGCAGTTCGGATTCGCGGGCAACGTCGGCTACTCCACGCCCGAGCACCGGGCGGCGATCATCGAGCACGGGCCGTCCGAGCTCCACCGGCGCTCGTTCCAGTCGATCGCGTACTCGCAGCTCGAGTTGAACTGACCCCCGCGATCGACAGGGCGCGCCTCGCGCCGCGCCGCGCCGCCGCGCAGCTCCTCAACCGGCCCTCGCATGTCCGCCGCCCGCATGACGTGGCCCTGCTGACCGCCGGCATCCAGGCCCAGGACCTTCACGCCGGTCGGCTGGGCTTCCGGGCCCGCAGCCGGCGTATGCGCGCCGCCGACGTCGACCGCGCCCGCACCGAGGAGCGATCAATCGTCCGGACGTGGGCCATGCGCAGCACGATGCATATGCTCGCCGCGGAGGACGCGGCGTGGCTCTTGCCATTGTTCGACGGCGGGCTGGTTGCGGACTCGCGGCGGCGGCTGGCGCAGCTCGGGCTCGACGATCGTGCCCAGGAGCGAGCCCTCGGGGTGATCAAGAAGGCCCTCGAGAGCGACGGCTTCCTCGGACGCAGCGAGCTGGTGGCGCGCCTCGGCCGGGTCGGCATCGAGATCGACGCCGCCCGGCGGGTTCACCTCTTCCGCCTGGCGACGGGCAGCCGGCTGGCGATCCTCGGCCCGGATCGGGGCGCCGAGACGTTGTTGGCGCTGCGCCGGGAATGGCTCGGCGAGCCACGGAGGCACGACCGCGACGCCGCCCTGCGGGAGCTCGCGCGGCGCTACGTACGCGCCTTCGCGCCGGCGACCGATACCGACTTCGCCGGTTGGTCTGGTCTGCCGCTGCGGGACGTCCGCGCCGGGCTCGGCGCGATCGAGGGCGAGCTCGCCGAAGTGAGGATCGAGGACGAGCCGGCATGGGCCCCGAGGCGCGGCGGGCGGCGAGCCGGCCACGGCGTCGTTCGGCTGATTCCCGCGTGGGACAACTACCTCATGGGGCATCGCGAGCGCGACTTCATCGCCGGTCCCGAGAATTGGCCCCGGATCATGCCCGGCGGAGGCCTGATCCGACCGACGATCCTCGTCGATGGCGTCGCGGTCGGAACGTGGGGCATGCGGCGACGCAAGGGCAGCGAGGTCGAGGTCGAGCTGAGTCCGTTCCGTGAACTGGACGCCGGCGTCGAGGAGGCGACGAGGGGAGAGGTCGAGGACATCCAGCGATTCGAGATGTAAGTGGCGGGTCGAGTCAATCCGCATCCGGAAACCGGACGTGGATTGACTCGACCAGGGATCTACCGGCTGACCCACCCCTCGTTGGCGCCGTTTCCCGTCCTCAGAAAGCGTCTCGGACGTGCTCCCACTGAATCGGTTCGCCGTCCGCGCCGATCCTGATTCCGACGACGTCGAAGCGAAGCGCTGAGTGGCGCGGCACGAAGCCGTCGTGGTCTCGCAGCCACGCGATCGCGAGCGACCGGAGCTTGCGCTGCTTACGCGGCCCCACGGCCAGCACCGGGCGCTCCGGCCCGCGGACCGCGCCGACGCGCAGCGCCTTCACCTCGACGAAGACGAGCTCGCGACCGTCCAGCGCGATGAGGTCGATCTCGCCGGCGACTTCTCGGGTCCGCTGGTTGCGGGCGAGGATGCGCATGCCCGCGCGGGAGAGGCGCGCGGCCGCCATCGTCTCGGCACGGTCGCCGAGGAGCTTTCGGTCCGTCGGCATGGGCGGCGGACCGTAGAAGCCGCGGCTGCGCGCGTGGTGCGCGGATCGTGACGAATTCGGCACAAGCGGCGCACCACGTGCGAAATCATTCGTCGTAGCTTCGCGACCGTGCTCGCGACGACGCGGACGTTCAGCTTGCTCGGCATCGAGGTGCGCGAGGTGCATGTCGAGGTCGACGTGTGCGGATACGGCCTCAAGACGTTCTCGCTGGTCGGGTTGCCCGATACCGCGGTGCGCGAGTCGCGTGAGCGGGTGCGCGCGGCACTGGAGAACTCGGGTTTCCAATATCCGGGACACCGCATCACGGCGAACCTCGCTCCGGCGGACCTGCCCAAGGCCGGGCCCAGCTTCGACCTCGCGATCGCCGCCGGGCTGCTCGCGGCGTCGCGTCAGCTGCCCGCGGAGCGACTGGCCGGAACGGTGCTGGCCGGGGAGCTCGCGCTGGACGGCTCGATCAGGCCGGTCCGGGGAACCCTTGCGATGGCCGAGGCGGCGCGGGGCCTCGGCGCCCGGGCGATCGTCGTGCCCGCCGCGAACGGCCCGGAGGCCGCGCTCGTCCAGGGACTCCGCGTGGTGCCACTCGAGCGGCTGGAGCAGCTCAGGCAGGTCGGGACCGACGCCGAACCCCCGGCGCCCCAACCGTCCGAGCTGAGCCTGAACGGCGCCGGGCACGGGGCCCCCGACCTGGCGGACCTCCGCGGCCAGCCATACCTGCGCGACGCACTGGAGATCGCGGCCGCCGGCGGCCACAGCATGCTCATCATCGGTCCGCCGGGAGCCGGCAAATCCCTTGCCGCGCGCCGGCTTCCCTCGATCCTGCCGCCGCTCTCTCGCTCCGACGCGATGGAGGTGCTGCGCGTGGCGAGCGCGTGCGGTCTCCTCGTGCGCGGCGGCCTGGCCGTCCGGCGGCCGTTCCGGGCGCCCCACCACACGATCTCGACCGCCGGGCTCGTCGGCGGGGGCTCGCCCCCGCGACCCGGTGAGGTCACGCTCGCGCACCGCGGCGTGCTGTTCCTCGATGAGCTGGGGGAGTTCTCGCGGGAGGCCCTCGAGGCACTTCGCCAACCGCTCGAGGAGGGCAGTGTCGCGATCACCCGCGCCCGCGGCGCGGTCGAGCTCCCGTGCCGCTTCATGCTCGTCGCCGCCTCCAATCCGTGTCCGTGCGGGCGCGGCGAGCGGTCGGGCGAGTGCGAATGCCGCCCCGGGTCGGCCCGCCGCTACCGGGCGAAGCTGAGCGGTGCCCTCGCTGACCGGGTCGACATCGCGGTGGCCGTGGAACGGCCGAGCGCGAAGGAGATGGGCGCAACCCGCGGCGTCGACTCGGCCGGCATTCGCGCGCGGGTGGTCGCGGCTCGTGAGCGTCAGGAGCGGAGGCTCGGCTCCGGGCGGTGCAACGCCGACATGGACCTCGCCGAGCTGCGCGGCGGCGCCCTGCTCACAGCCGACGCGCGGCGAACGGTAGCGCGAGGCCACGCCCGGCTCGGGCTGAGCGGCAGGGGCTACGACCGCGTGCTCCGCGTCTCCCGGACGATCGCGGACCTCGCGGGGGCGGAGCGCATCGAGGCCGAGCACGTGGCGCGTGCGATCAGCCTCAGGCGGCGAGGGTCGGAGTGAAGCCCAGGGAAGGTCGCGCGGTCTGGCGGATGGGCCGCGGCGATCCGGCCTATCCCGGGGCTCTCCTGAACCTCGCGGACGAAGCTCCGGGGGTTCTCTTCGGATGCGGCAGCAAGCGGCTGGCCGGCGAGCTCGACCCCGAGCGGACCGTGACGATCGTCGGCTCCCGACACCCCAGCGCCTACGGCCTCGAGGTCGCCCAGGAGCTCGGGCACCTGCTCGCGGCGGCCGGGCTGGTGGTGGTGAGCGGCATGGCGCTGGGCATCGACGCCGCCGCTCACCGGGGCGCCCTGGCCGCGAATGGCGCGACCGTCGCCGTCCTGGGCGGCGGACCGGACGTGATCTACCCGCGGAGCGAGCGGCAGCTCTACGAGCGCATCGTCGCGAATGGCGCCGTGATGTCAGAGGTGCCGCCCGGCACGCGGCCGGGCCCGGGGTGCTTTCCGCGCCGTAACCGGATCATGGCCGCGCTCGCGACGATGACGGTGGTGGTCGAGGCAGCCCAGCCGTCGGGGTCGCTCATCACCGCCGAGTTGGCATACAAGCTGGGCCGCGAGGTAGGGGCGGTGCCGGGTCGGGTCACGAGCAGCGTCGCGAGGGGGACCAACGGCCTGCTCGCCGATGGCGCCGCTGTGATCCGTGACGCGCAGGACGTGCTCGATCGCCTCCTGGGCGTCGGCGTGAAAACGGCTCGGCGCGACGGCCCTCCGCTGGAGGCGGAGCTCGCAAGGGTGGCCGATGCGGTGGGGTGCGGGGCCACCACACCCGACGCAGTGGCGCTCGAGGCCGGGATCGCACCGCACGAGGCGGCGGTGGCGCTCGCCCGCCTCGAGCTTCTTGGCTATGTGTGCGTCGACGGTGCCGGACGCTACATGAGGACCGCGCTGACCACGCCCGGTGAGGGGTGTCGCACTACGCTGGAGTCGTGAGCTCCGACGAGGGCGTTCGAGTCTGTCTGACGATCGCCGGGTCGGACTCCGGCGGCGGAGCCGGCATCCAGGCCGACCTGAAGGCGTTCGCGCGCTGTCGCGTCCACGGCACGTGTGCCATCACCGCCATCACCGCTCAGAACACGGTGGGGGTGGAGCTCGTCAGCCAGATCCCGAGGGAGGCCATCGTCGCGCAGGTGCACGCCGTGGTCGCGGACATCGGCGTGGACGCGGTGAAGGTGGGGATGCTGGGGGACGAGGCGACCATCGACGCCGTCGTCGAGGCGCTGGAGCTGGTCGGCGAGGCGCCCGTGGTCGTCGATCCGGTGATGGTGTCAGCGAGCGGCGCGGTGCTGCTCGATCGCAGTGCGAAGGCGGCGCTGATCGAGCGGGTGCTCCCGGTCGGGATGGTTGCAACGCCGAACCTGCCCGAGGCGCGGGAGCTGGCGGGCCTCGGCGCGGGCGCGAGCAAGGAGGATTTGGCCCGCGCCATCCAGGCGCTGGGCCCGAAGGCGGTCGTCGTCACCGGCGGTCACTCCGAGAACGGGGCGGACGTGCTCTTCGACGGCTCCGGGACGCTTCGGATCGACGGGCCACGCTACCCCGACAGCGCCTCCCACGGCTCCGGCTGCACGCACTCCTCGGCGCTCGCCGCGTACCTTGCGCGCGGCGCGGACGTTGCCGAGGCGGCGCGCGGGGCGCGCGAGATCGCCTCCGAGGCCGTCGGCAACGGTCTCACCGAACTGGGCGAGGGACCGGGGCCGGTTGATTCCCTTGGCATAATCCGGTCAGGATGAAGCTCGTGCGGATGAAGCCGGGTCACGGCGATGTGTTGCTCGCCGAGGGCGATCCGGCCGTATCGGAGGACGAGGAGCGCCTCATCGCCGAGTTTCGCCGCCAACTCGAGCTCGGGATGTGGGCTGCCGTGCCGACGTTCGAGGGGACGCGCCGCGAGGCGACGATGGTCCGCGACTTCGACGAGGTCCCGAAGGACGCAGAGCGCGTCGTGTTCTTCCCGCCGGCGGCGGGCGGTTGAGCCTCTTCCTGGCGGCCTCCATCATCGTCTTGGCGGTCCTCGCGATCGTGGGCTTCGCCCCGAGCGTGGCCGAGCGCGTTCGCCGGCTGATCCCGCGGCGGGAGACTCGCGAGCGGATCCCGGCCTACGACCCCGGCCGCGAGCGGCGCGCCGAGGCTCGGGCCCGCGCGCTCCTGCGTTCGGTGGTGTCGGCCGATGAGTACGCGATGTACCTCGAGCTCGGCTTCATCGCCGTCAATGGCAAGGAGGGCGATGGAGGGTACGGCTACCTGCTCTATCCGCACCGCCCCATCGTTGCCTTCGACGTCCCCACCGGGGAGCTCCTCAATGAGTACTGCGTCGGCTTCCCGGATCGCTCCGAGCCCTCGACCTCACAGCGGCTGCCGGACGCGGACGACGTCCTCGCCAAGTGGATGTCGCTGCGGGCTGGCGAGCGTGAGCTGATCTCGGCGGCCAACATGCACGTCCCTGGTCGCCAGCTCGACCCGGAGCAGGTCGCTCGCGACCTGATCAGGCTTCGCGAGTGGCGCGCCAGAAGGGTTCAGGCGGCCGCGTGACCGATCTTCCGCGGCCGCGCTCAGCTGCGGTCTTCGATGGGCCGGACCGGGCCGCGGCCCGCGCCTACATGAAGGGCATCGGCTTCAGCGACGAGGCGCTGCGGCGGCCGACGGTCGGCATCGCCAACACCTGGATCGAGGCGATGCCGTGCAACTTCCACCTCCGGGGGCTCGCCGCGGCCGTGAAGGAGGGCGTCCGAGAGGCAGGCGGGACGCCCATGGAGTTCAACTCGATCGCGATCTCGGACGGCATCACGATGGGCACCGAGGGGATGAAGACCTCCCTGATCAGCCGCGAGGTGATCGCTGACTCGATCGAGCTGACCGTTCGCGGATACCAGTTCGATGCAGTCGTGGCCCTCTCCGGCTGCGACAAGACGATCCCCGGAGCGGTGATGGCGCTCGCCCGACTCGACGTCCCGTCGGTGATGCTCTATGGCGGCTCGATCGCTCCAGGGCGATGGCGCGGCAAGGACGTGACCATCCAGGACGTCTTCGAGGCAATCGGCGCGCACGCCGCCGGCGACATGTCGGACGAGGAGCTTCACGAGCTCGAGGGCTGCGCGAGCCCGGGCGCCGGAGCATGCGGGGGCCAGTTCACGGCGAACACGATGGCCTGCGCCTTCGAGGTGATGGGCATCTCGCCGATGGGCTCCGCGATGGTGCCGGCGATGAACGGCGACAAGGCCGAGGTCGCGCGCGAGGCGGGGCGGCTGGCGCTCAGAGCCCTCCGCGACGAGCTCGATCCCGTCAAGGTCATCACGCGGGAGTCCATCGAGAACGCGATCGCCTGCGTGTGTGCCTCCGGCGGCTCCACGAACGGCGTCCTTCACCTGCTGGCCGTGGCACGCGAGGCCGGGATCGACATGGACATCGACGACTTCGAGCGGATCTCGCGTCAGACACCGCTCCTGGCGGACCTGAAGCCGGGCGGGCGGTTCGTGGCGACGGACCTGTACAAGGCGGGGGGCGTGGGAGTGATCGCGAAGCGGCTCGCGGAGGTGGGTGTCCTGCATTCCCACGCGATGACGGTCACGGGCCGGACGATCGGCGAGGAGGCCGATGCCTGTCGGGAGACCCCGGGGCAGGTGGTCGTGCGCCCCGCGAGCGATCCCATCAAGCCCGAGGGCGGGTTCGCGATCCTGCGGGGAATCTCCGCGCCGGATGGATGCGTCGTCAAGCTGGCCGGCACCGAGCGCCTCATGCAGGAGGGCCCGGCGCGCGTGTTCGAGTCGGAGGAGGCGGCATTCGAGGCCGTCTCGGCGCAGCGCATCCAGCCGGGGGACATTCTCGTGATCCGCAACGAGGGACCATCCGGGGGCCCCGGGATGCGGGAGATGCTCCACGTCACCGCCGCGCTCGTGGGTGAGGGGCTGGGCGAGGAGGTCGCCCTGTTGACCGACGGCCGCTTCTCCGGAGCGACCCATGGGCTCATGGCGGGCCACGTCGCGCCGGAGGCGGTGCGAGGCGGCCCCATCGGCGCGGTGCGCGAGGGCGATCGGATCACGTTCGACGTCGAGGCGCGGCGGCTGGACGTCGAGCTGACGGACGGGGAGATCGCACAGCGGGTCGCCGAGTACGAGCCGCCCGAGCCTCCCTATACGAACGGCGTGATGGCCAAGTACGCGCGAAGCGTGAGCTCGGCGGCCGAGGGCGCGGTCACGCAGTAGCCGCGAGCTCCTCAGTCAGAAAGGCCTCCAGCACGCGGTTGAAGCGCACGGGGCGCTCGGCCATCGGCAGGTGCCCGGTCTTGTCGAAGATGACCGTGCGCGAGTTATGGAGGCGCCTGCCGTATCCGATGGCGTCGTTCGGCGGGACCACGTGGTCGTTGCGGCCCCAGACGATCAGCGTCGGGACCTCCACGTCCTCCAACCGGTCGAGGATGTCGTAACCCATCAGGCCGCGTACCGCGGGCAGGACGCCGGGCCTGCCGTTCCCGTGGTGAAAGCACTCCCACAGGAGCTCCCGCCTGAGGCGGTTCGGCGCATAGAAGAGACCGGCGAAGAGCGCCTGCCGGATGCCAGGACGGCGCATGCCGGTGTCGACGAGCCGCAGCAGCAGCGGCGCGGTGGCGATGCCCATTCGCGCCGCGACCTCGGCGGGCTCGCGGCGCATGCGGGCGTGCGAGACCCCCGCGGCGGAGACCAGCACCAGCTTCTCGAACCGCCTGGGCTCGTGCGTCGCGGTCTCCGCGGCGATGAAGCCGCCCATCGAGTTGCCGACGATCGTGCAGCGCTCCACTCTGAGCGCGTCGCAGAAATCGAGGACGAAGTGGCCGTACGCCTCGACGCCGACCTCCCAATCGGGCATCGGGCTGTCGCCAAAGCCCGGCAGGTCGAGGGCAACCACACGGTGCTCGCGCGCGAAGTAGGGGATGGTCTCCAGCCAGTTGGGCCACGAGCCCGACAGCCCGTGGACAAGCAGCAGGGCCCTTCCGGACTGAGGGCCCATCTCGACGTAGTTGACATCGCGGGCGCCGCCGACGTCGACGTGGTGCAGGTGCTCGCGCCAGTCGATGCGCAGCCACTCGGGATCCGGGTCGCCGTAGGGGTCCGGCCCCTCGGCGGGCGTCGGGTCGGGCAGCTCGTCCAGCGGCGAGGCGAACGGAAAGAACTCGTCGAGGATCTGCGCGGTGAGGCTCGTGCGCTCCCTGGTTTCGCTCGTCGTCATGGCTTCGGTCTCGCCCAGCCAACGATCCGAGCGGGGTTGCCGGCCGCGACCGCGTAGTCGGGAATCTCGCAGTCGACGACCGCGGCCGCTCCGATGATCGCCCCGTCCCCGACCTTGGCGCCGCCGAGCACCACCGCCCTGGCGCCGATCCAGACATCGCTGCCGATCCTCACATCCCGTCGGCGGCCGTCCTCCGCGACGCCGTCACGGGCGTCGGGAGGGGCGGCGAAGGCGGAGCTCGCGATCACGACGCCGTATGCAATCAAGGTGTAGTCCCCGATCACTATCCGGTCGTTGGAGGCGAATGTCGTGCCGATGACCGCGCAATACCGCCCGATCTCGAGCTCGCCCTGCGGGCCGAGGTCGAAGTAGGTGCCCAGATAGGCACCACTGTCGGGACCGATCCGGACGCTCGGGTCCCGTTCACTGCGATGGTGGATGAACGCATACGAGCTGTGGAGCCAGCTGCGCTCGCCGAGGACGACGTTGGCTGGCACCTCGCCCGGGTACCAGTCGTGCGCGAGGACGGTCATACGCGATGGCTCGGCTCCACCGGCCCGGCGGGGTTGCCCGCGAAGGTGGCGTCTGGAGGAATGTCCGTGGTGACCACCGCGCCCGCACCGACGCGAGCGGCCCTGCCAATCCGGACGCCCTTCAAGATGATTGCGCCGATCCCGATCCACGCTCCATCGTCGACGACGATGGGCGCGGTGACGAGTTCTGGCCGCTGGCCGCGATCGCCCTCGGGGGCAACCGCGATCGCGTCGCGCCTCCTCAGCCCCGGGTCGAGGGGATGGAAGTCGCAGTCGGCGATCGTGACGTTGTAGGAGGCCACGACGCCCCTACCGAGGGTGATCGCCTCGGCGCACATGAAGACGGCTCCGGCGAGGACGGAGCCCTCACCGATCTCCACGATTCCATTGGCCTCGACGCTGAACGTGGTTCCCTGGAAGACCTGGACGCCCTCGCCGAGCCGCAGCCCCGGATCCCGGGTGCTTCGAAAGTGCGCGAAGGTCGCGCGCGTGTGCTCGAACAGGCACCCCTCGCCCAGGGACACGTTCGACGGCAGCTCGGAGCGATCGTCCATGCTGATGGGCGCTCCGCGAGACGCAGCCACAGCGCTCCTAGCGGCGCGATCTCGGCTCGGCGCCGGGGAACATGTCCCGTTCCCGGATCCTCGGCATCGGCGATTGGTGTGCGCGCGGGCGGCCACCATCCACGACCCTGCCCCCGTCAACGCGGAGAATCCGTTCGCAGCGCAGCTGCACGCTCGGCCGGTGCGTGATCAGGAGCGTCGTGCGTCCCTCGGCGAGGCGGCCGACGGCCTCGATTATCGCCCTCTCGGTCGCCACGTCAACGGCGCTCGTCGGCTCGTCCATGATCAGGATCGGGGCGTCCCGGAGAAACGCCCGAGCGAGGGAGACGCGTTGACGCTCGCCACCTGACAGCAGCATCCCACGATCGCCGACCTGCGTGTCATAGCCATCAGGAAGCCCGGCGATGAAGTCATGGGCGTTTGCGGCACGAGCGGCCTCGACGATCGCGTCCGGATCCGCCCTCGGTCGCCCGTAGGCGATGTTCTCGGCGATCGACGTCGAGAACAGGACCGGCTCCTGGAGGACGATCGCGAACTGGCTACGCAGATCGGCGATCTTGTAATTGCGGAGATCCTCGCCATCGAGCCTGATCTGGCCGCCGGTGGGATCGTAAAACCGTGTCAGGAGGCTGACGAGCGTGGTCTTGCCGGCTCCCGTGGCCCCGACGAGCCCCACGAAGCTGCCGGGCTCGACCCGAAGCCACACGTCGTCGAGCACGGGGGCCTGCTGCCGGTAGGCGAACGAAACGGCTCGAAAGCCGATCTCGCCTGTGGCGCGGCGCAGGGGGCGCGCGTTCCGGCGTTGCTGGACCTCGGGGACCTCGTCGAGCACGGAGTAGGCGCGCTCGATGCCGGCGAGCGCCTCCTGAAGGTCGGCCACCTTCTTGCCCATGTCCTCGAGGGGCTGATACAGAAGCGTGAGGTACGCCATCACGATCAGGAGCTCGCCGAGGGTGATCGCGCCGGAGTTGACCTGGGTGACGCCGACGATCAGCACCGCGGCGGTGCCGATGGCGGTTATCAGGCCGATCAGGAGCGCCAGCATGCCCTGGACGGAGGCAAGGCGCCGACGGGCGTGGGAGCCGGCCCAGGCTCGATCGACGAAGCGAGATGCTTCGCGTCGCTCCTGGCCGAAGGCAGTGACGACCCGCATGGCGGACAGGGTTTCCTGGACCACCGAGAGGCCCCTGCTCTCGAATCTCTCGGCGGTGTGCCATTCCGAGCGGAGCCGCCTGCCGTAGATCCTTGCGACCACGATCACGAACGGCCCGACCGTGAGCGCGACCAGGGCGAGCTGCCAGTTGATGAGCACGGTCACGATGAGGATCCCGATGAACATCGAGAGCCCGGCCAGCAGCGGAAACACCGCTTCGGCGAGGTCCCGCAGATTCGAGGCGTCCCACTGGATTCGATAGGCGGACTCGCCGATGTCACGGCGGTCGTGATAGGCAAGCGAGAGGCGCTGGACGTGCAGGAACAGCCTGCACCGAAACAGGATCAGGAGCCGCTCCCCCGTGTGGGTCCCGAGCACCAGAGTCGCGAGCTCGACGAGCTGGCTGAGGAATGCGAAGGCGACGAACATCAGCGCGACCGTGATCAGGAGGCCCGTGTCGGAGTTCGTCGCGGCCGCCGGGAGCACGGCGTCGAGGATCCCCGGCGGAGGGTGTGAGCCGATGACGCTGTCGACCGCGATCTTCAGCGGGACAGGGAGGAGCAGGGCCAACGGAGTGGCGAGCAGGCTGAGGAGGGTGAGCGCTCCGATCTGCGGCGCATAGGGCCTCGCGTCACGGAGAACTCGGACGAACACTCCCGAGCGCCGAAGCCGAGGAGGCGAGCCGCCGAGCCGCTCGCCCGCCTCGCGCAGCAAGCGGTCCGACCCGTCTCTCGAGTCCTCGGAACCGCGCTCAGCGAAGCGCCGGCGTGACATCGGGCTCCCTCGATTTCTCTGGAGCGACGACGGGGTCCGTCGCGGGAGTGGTGATGGTCGTCGCGGTGAGTGAGCGGGCGATGGTGCCCGTCGCCGCAGCGGCATCGCGCAGCGTCCGGATCAGCACCGCCATCGCGCACACGGCGAGCACCGCCGCGGCGACGATCGCATCATCGCCGGCGGCCGGCACGGCCAGCCCCACGCAGCCGATGGCGAGGAGGAGGGCGAGGATCGAGAATCGCGGCCAGTAGCGCCACCGTACGAGCTGCTTGCCATGAGGGTATTCCTCGATCGCCATCAGGAGCCGGGCCGACCCGAAGCGTCCCCGACGCACCTCGAGATCCCATCGGTCGAAGCTTCCGCCGCTTATGACCGAGGCGCCGCAGCCGTCGAGGCGCTGGCCGAGGTCGCGAATTCTGCGCTCGGGAGCCTCCCACGACTCGCTCCACAGCGCCGCCTGACGCCGTCGCGGGAGGCAGAGGGCGTCACCGGGGCGCATCATCCAGGGGACCAGTCCGCCGCGGATGCGTCCGTGCAACCGGGCGGCCGGTTGGACCAGGTGCAGCGCCGCGATCATCGCCCGGATCTTTGATCGCTCCATCGGTGTGCGCTCGTGCTTCGGCACGATGGCGCGCGCGGCGGCCACGACGGCCCCTGAAAGCGTGAGGGCGAGCGCGGCCGCCAGGATCGCGGACGTCAGCAGTAGCGGCGGCCAGAGCGCCCCCAGGGCGGTCAGTCCGGCCAGCACGAGGATGCCCAGGTACCACTCCGGCATCGAGGGCAGGGCGGTCAGCAGTCGGGTGTGCCGCTCGTACACGGACTGAAACAGCGCGGAGCCCCATTGCCCGTAGCGGATCCGGCGCCGAGCCCGCGAGGAGAGCGATCCCGAGGTCGGGCGGTAGATGCTCCCACTCCACGTCAGATGGCCGGCGCCGTTGTACCGCTCCGGCCACTTGCGCTCGACGAGCGCCTCGGCCTCGCCGTAGCCTCGCTGCTGGCGCCAGTAGGCCGCAAGCGAGTCGCGGCGACGATGCCACACCGCGGCCGCCGCGTTGAAGCCGATCCTGAGGCCGCACTCCCGCAGCCGCCAGCAAACGTCGACGTCATCGCCGGCGGCCCGGAAGATCGGATCGAAGCCGGCGATCGTCTCGAGCGCCTCCCTGCGAAACGCCATGTTGCACCCCGGGATGTGCTCGGCCTCTCGATCCGAGACCAGTACGTGGAGCGGCCCACCGGGGGCGTGGGCGACCGATTCCGCCTTCCATCCGTCCCCGCGCGGCGCCAGGTTGGGCCCCCCGACGGCGGCCCACTGGCCGTCGCGGAAGGAGTCCGCCAGGTACGCGAGCCAGTGCGGGTCGGGCCGCGCGTCGTCGTCGATGTAGGCGATGACGTCGCCGGTCGCCGCGCGCAGTCCGGCGTTGCGAGCCTCCGCGAGGCCGACGTGGTCGGACCGGATCAGCTTGACATCGTGCCTGCGGGCGATGTCCACGGACTCGTCGGTCGAGCCGTCGCTGACGACGATCGCCTCGTAGTCGGGATACACGAGCCGCTCGAGGCCGTCGAGGCACTCCGGAAGCGTCCGCGCCCCGTTGTGCGTGCACACGACGATCGAGATGCGCGGGCACGCGGGATCGACCCGGAGTGGGGTCTCCTCGAAGGCGGCCGCCACGGTTCGCAAGGCCGGCTTCGGGCGCCGCTCTCTGTCCGTCAGGCCGAAGTCCCAATCATCGATGTCGAAGCCGGCCTCGGGCTCGTGCTGACTCATGTGCCACTCGTCGGTCCAGGCGAACACGAACGCCCCGGCGCATCCGGACGCAAACGTCGTGCGAACCTGAGACGCGACGGCTCGCGCCTGGGCCTCCTGACCGTTTCGCCGGCTGTCGAGGCCGATCTCGGCGAGCAGCAGCGGCCTTTCCGCCGCCAGGTTGTGGAGCCTCGCGATGTAGGCCTCGAGGGTGTGCTCGGCTTCGAGATAGACGTTGAAGCAGACGAGGTCGAGAAACGGAAGCTCGAGGTACTCGGTGGACGGATAGTTGACGTAGGTCACGAGCCCGTCAGGGTCCTCGGACTTCGCGGCGGCGTACAGCCGCTCCAGGAAGCGCTCGACCGGTCGCGGTCCGTGCCAGCGAACGATCGGCGCCCGGATCTCGTTGGCGATCGAATAGCACAGAACGGCGGGGTGCCCTGCGCACTTCGACACGGCGCTGCTCACGCGCTCCTCGATCGACCTCGCACGACGAGGATCGTCGAGAAATGGGACATGGTGCTCCCAGGGGATGCCGACCATGACCGAGAGCCGATATTCGGCGGCGACGTCGAGGACCCAGCGGGGAGGGGGGGTGTAGGTCCTGATCGCGTTCAGCCCGTATGCGGCCATTGTCGCGAAGTCCCGAGCGACCGACGGGGGATCGGGATAGTCAGTCCCGTCGAACGCGTTGGGCCGAAACGTGCCGTACGTCGCCCCCCGGACATACACCTTCTCCCCGCCTCGCCAGATGAACTTCCCAGCGACGCATGGCCTGACCGCGGCAGGGAGCGACCTCCCATCTTCCGCACCGGCCATCTGTACCTGTTCGATCGCGGGCTCCGTCTGTACCTGTTCGATCGCGGGTAATGCCAAGGGCAGTACGCCTCCCTTGCACCAAACCTGTAACCGCTTTGCTGCTGCACAAACTCTAGGCGCAGTGGTCGGACGGCTTCGGCGCATCGACGCCGGGCGCCGGGTTGCACGGGCGCGCCGACCCGCGTCGTAGATTGGGGCCGCCAAACGCTCTGACCCAAGGAGGAGATGATGATCAGCACGCTACGTGGACGCATCGGCTCGGCCCATGTGATCGCGCTGGCTGCCCTGTTCGTGGCGCTCGGCGGAAGCGCGTTCGCCGCGGCCACGATCGGCACCAGCGACATCAAGGACGGCGCCGTCACGAAGCACAAGCTCCACGACAACGCCGTCAACAGCGGCAAGGTGGTGAAGAACTCCCTCGCCGGCAGGGACATCGACGAGAAGACGCTGGGCCAGGTGCCGACCGCCGGGCACGCGCTGACCGCGGACAGAGCGACGATCGCGGACTCCGCCGCCACGGCGAACAACGTCATGTCCGCCGTCGTCGGCAAGGCTGCGCAAGGCTGCACGCTCCTGCGAGCCACGCAGTCCGGCACGGGCGCGAACATCGCCACCGGGCACCCGGGAGCCCCGAGGGCCAGCGGCTGCTCGGTCAAGTTCCCGAAGGTGGTGACGGATTGCACCTACGTCGCCGGGATCGGCGATCCCGCCACCGGCGAGACACGGCCAGGGTTCGTCAGCACGGCGACGGCGGTCGGAAACTCCAAGGCCGTCTTCGTGCGGACGATGAACAAGGACGGCGATTTCGCGATCCGCCCGTTCCACCTGCAGGTGGTCTGCTGATCCGTTGGTGACGTTCGTTTTCTCGCGACTGTAGCTAGAGGGGCCGGGCGAGTTTGCCCGGCCCCTCGGCTCAGCTGGATCTACTGCGTCCTCAGTCGAACATGCAGACCGCGGTCGCCTGGAATGTCTCAGAGCCGCCGTCGTCCTGGATGCCCCGTGCGGTCACCGAGTTGGCGGTGAAATCGGGGATGATCTCCTGCGTGGCGACCTCGTCGCCAGCGCTGGTCCACTGGGCGAAGGCGCCGACCAGCTGCTCGCCGGCGCTGCACGACGCGGTCGCGGTGCCCTGTGTCCAGTCGCCGTTCAGCCCGGTCACGTCATTGACGCTCACCGCCGTCCCGGAATGGACGTGGTAGTTCAGCAGCTCGCTGCCCCTGACCGCGCTGCCCGCGATCTCGCTGGTCCCGACCGAGTCCGGTGCGATCTCGCTGGTCCCGACCGAGTCCGGGGCGATCTCGCTGGTCCCGACCGAGTCCGGGGCGAGGTCCGCCGCCCCCAGGCCACCGTTGGTCAACGTGTCGTCGCGGACGTCGCTCGAGCGCACCTGGTTGTCCTGGAGGTCGCCTGTGTTCACCTTCTCGTTGGCGATGTCGACGCTCTTT
>Ga0209382_10000229_pt1 | contig 91458 bp, 89 predicted proteins | sample SoiMetdeltSBSDD5_FD_187599 | JGI IMG/M metagenome (GOLD analysis project Ga0209382, IMG submission 187599) | Bulk soil microbial communities from a Populus tree surrounding site in Tennessee, USA - Soil MetaG P. deltoides SBSDD5 (SPAdes) (version 2) | ecosystem: Environmental > Terrestrial >...
CGTTGAGCGGAGCCCCGCGTGCCTGAAACGACGCCGTTGAGCGGAGCCCCGCGTGCCTAGAACAGGCCACCCTCGGTTCAAGCCGGGCGCCGAGGCTCCGTTACAGTGAGCACGACGACCGTCGACGTCGCTGTCGCGTTCCTCACCTACAACAACGCCGAGACGGTGAAGACGGTGGCCGCGGCGGCTGCGGCGGGTCTCGCGCAGCACTTTCCCGGCGTGAGCGCCGCGCTGATCGACGCCGACGCCGGCTCTTCCGACGGCACGACCGAGGCGCTGGAGGCCGCCGGTCTTCCCGTGGTGGTCGCGCACTACGAGCCGCCCGCCGGCGAGCGCGCCGCCGTGCCGTTCCACGGCGTGCCGGGCCGTGGCGAGGGCCTGCGCGCGGCGTTCGCCGCCGCGCGCGATCTGAAGGCGCGCGCGTGCGTGGTGCTCGAGGCGGACGTCGTCTCGGCCGCGCCGGACTGGATGCGCGACCTCGCAGGGCCCATCCTCGGCGAGAAGGCGGACTTCGTCGGCCCCGCCTACGCGCGCCATCGCTGGGAAGGAACGATCACGCGGCTGCTGCTGGCGCCGATGGTGCGCGCCCTCTATGGCCGTCGCCTGCAGCAACCGTTCGGCGGCCAGCAAGCCCTATCCGCACGGCTGCTCGACCACCTGCTCGTGCACCCCAAGTGGAACTGGTCGGGACGGGACGTCAGCGATCTGTGGATCACCGGCGCCGCCATCGCCGACGGCTTCGCCGTGTGGGAGGCGTGGCTCGGACGCCACGCGGTGCGCTCGCGGACGCGCACAGGCGATCTGCCGACGATGCTCGCCGAGACGGTCGGCGCGGTCTTCACGCTGATGGATCGACATCAAGATTTGTGGCTCGAGGTGCGCGGCAGCGAGTCGCTGCCCGCCGTAGGGACTCCGCAGGCGCCGCTCGTCGAGCCGCGGACACTCGAGGTGGAGGCCATGCTCGACGCGTTCCGGCTGGGCGTCCGTGACCTCGGTGGCATCTGGGACCTGATCCTGTCGCCGGACACGCTCGGAGAGCTGCTCGTGCTGGAGAATGCAACGGGACCCGGCCTTCGCTTCGGCGACGACCTCTGGGCGCGCATCGTGTACGAGTTCGCCCTCGGTCATCACTACTCCGTCGTGCATCGCGACCATTTGCTGCGTTCGCTCGTGCCGATCTATCTCGGTCGAACCGCCGCCTACGTGGAAGCGACGCGCACGGCGACGGCGGAGGCGACCGAGCAGATGCTCGAGGACACGGCCCTCGCGTTCGAGCGACAGAAACCCTATCTCGTGGAACACTGGCGTTAACGATGGCGCGCGCCCGGAACCCCCGCGTTCCCGTCAGCAAGCAGCCCGGCCCCCCGGCCCCGACCCGCAAGACGGCCGGCGCGCACGGCGACCTCCCGGCCGCGGCGGAGCTCAAGCGCACCGTCGTCATCGAGGCGATCGCGCCGACCGTCGACGGAGGCCGCTACCCGTTGAAGCGAGAGGTGGGGGCGGTGCTCGAGGTCAGCGCGGACATCTTCAAGGAGGGCCACGAGGTGCTCGTGGCCTTCCTGCTCTACCGACGTGTCGATGAGTCGGCCTGGCGGGAGACGCCCATGCGGTTCGTGGACAACGACCGCTGGGCGGGATCGTTCACGTTGAGCGACAACGCGCGCTGGGTCTACACCATCGAGGCGCTTGCGGATCCGTTCCGTTCGTGGCTGGCCGACCTCGCGAAGCGCGTGGACGCCGGGCAGGACGTGGCCAGCGAGCTGCTCGAAGGCGTCGCCCTCGTCCGCGCCGCCGCGCGCCGCGCGCGTGCCGGCGAGCAGCGGGACGCGCTCGCCGCCTATGCCGGCAGGATCGAACAGGCATCGTCGCAATCCGACGCCGTGCAGGTGGCGCGCGACGAGCCGCTGGGCCGGCTCATGGATGCGCACCTCGATCGCGGCACCGCGACGCACGCGCCGCAGCGATTCGAGGTCGTGGCCGACCGCGAGCGCGCGTGCTTTGCCGCCTGGTACGAGTTCTTTCCGCGCAGCAGCGGTGGTGAAGGGCGCCACGGCACCTTCAAGGACGCGGAGACGCAGCTCGACCGCGCCGCGGCCATGGGGTTCGACGTCGTGTATCTGCCGCCGATCCATCCGATCGGCACCGCATATCGCAAGGGCCGCAACAACGCGCTCACCGCTCAGCCGGACGACCCCGGAAGCCCGTGGGCCATCGGCGCCGCCGACGGCGGCCACACCGCGATCCACGCTGAGCTGGGGACGCTCGACGACTTCGATCGATTCGTCGAGGCGGCGGCGCGCCGGGGCCTGGAGGTCGCGATCGATTTCGCGATCCAGGCCTCGCCCGATCATCCCTGGGTGCGCGAGCACCCGGAGTGGTTCTTCCATCGTCCCGACGGGACGATCAAGTACGCGGAGAATCCGCCCAAGAAGTATCAGGACGTCTATCCCGTCAACTTCGCGGGTGACGATCCGGGCCCGCTCTGGCTGGAGATGAAGCGCGTGATCGAGTTCTGGATCGGCCACGGCGTGAAGACATTCCGCGTGGACAACCCGCACACGAAGCCGGTCCGCTTCTGGGAGTGGCTCATCCGCGCGGTGCAGACCACGCATCCGGAGACGATCTTCCTCGCGGAGGCGTTCACCCGGCCGAAGATGATGCGCGTGCTCGCCAAGGCCGGATTCACGCAGTCCTACACGTATTTCACGTGGCGCAACGAGAAGCAGGAGCTCATCGACTACTTCATGGAGATCACGAGGCCGCCGGTGTCGGAATACTTCCGCGGCAACCTCTGGCCCAACACCCCGGACATCCTGCACGAGACGCTGGTGCGCGGCGGGCGCCCGGCCTTCAAGTTCCGCCTCGTGATGGCCGCCACGCTGTCGTCGTTGTACGGCATCTACAGCGGGTACGAGCTGTGCGAGAACGTTCCGGTGCGTGCCGGTTCCGAGGAGTACCTCGACTCCGAAAAATACCAGCTCACGACGCGCGACTGGGACGCCCCGGGCAACCTCGTCGACCACATCACGCGCGTCAATCGCGCGCGCCGCGCGCATCCGGCGCTGCAGCGGTACGACAACCTGAGATTCTACGGCGCCGACGATCCCGCCGTGCTGTGGTACGGCAAGACGTGGGGTGACGATCACGTGTTCGTCGCGGTGAACCTCGACCCGGTCCGGACTCGGGCCTGCCTGGTCGACGTCCCGCTCGACGCGCTGGGGCTGACACCGGATCGCCCCTACCGCATGCACGAGCAGCTCTCCGACGCGACGTACGAGTGGCGTGGCCCGCGCGGGTACGTCGAGCTGGACCCGCAGCGGGATCCCGCGCAAATCTTCGTCCTGGAAAAATAGCCCGTGACCGACTGGTACAAGGACGCGGTCTTCTACGAAGTCCACGTGAAGGCGTTCATGGACGCCGACGGCAACGGCGTTGGTGACTTCGCGGGGCTGACGGGCAAGCTCGACTACCTCCACGACCTGGGCGTCGACTGCCTGTGGATCCTGCCGATGTATCCCTCGCCGCTGCGCGACGACGGGTACGACATCGCGGACTTCTACGGCATCCATCCCTCGTACGGCAGCGTGGAGGATTTCCAGAAGTTCCTCGACGCCGCGCACGATCGTGGCCTGCGCGTCATCGCCGACCTCGTGATGAACCACACCTCGGATGTGCATCCGTGGTTTCAGGCCGCGCGCGCCGACCGCGCCTCGGCGCACCGCGACTACTACGTGTGGAGCGACTCCGACCGGAAGTATCGCGAGGCGCGCATCATCTTCACCGACACCGAGAAGTCGAACTGGACCTTCGATCCCGCCACGAAGCAGTACTACTGGCATCGCTTTTTCAGCCACCAGCCCGATCTGAACTACGACAACCCGGCCGTCAAAACGGCGATGCTCGACGTCATGCGGTTCTGGTTGGATCGCGGTCTCGATGGCTTCCGCTGCGACGCGGTGCCGTATCTCATCGAGCGCGAGGGCACCAGCTGCGAGAACCTGCCCGAGACGCACGCCGTCCTCAAGGAATTCCGGCGCGTCATCGACGCGGAGTACAGCGGCCGCGTCCTGCTGGCCGAGGCCAATCAGTGGCCGGAGGACGTGCGTCCGTATTTCGGTGACGGCGACGAATTCCACATGGCGTTCCACTTTCCGCTCATGCCGCGCCTGTACATGGGCGTGCGCCGAGAGGACCGCCTGCCCATCACCGACATCTTCACGCACACGCCGTCGATCCCGGCCGCGTGCCAGTGGTGCCTGTTCCTGCGCAACCACGACGAGCTGACGCTCGAGATGGTGACGAACGAGGAGCGGGACTACATGTACTACGCCTACGCGTCGGATCCGTCGATGAAGCTCAATCTCGGGATCCGGCGGCGCCTGGCCCCGCTGATGGACAACGATCGTCACCGCATCGAGCTGCTGAACTGCCTGCTGCTGACGCTGCCCGGCAGCCCCATCGTGTACTACGGCGACGAGATCGGCATGGGCGACAACGTCTACCTCGGCGACCGCAACGGCGTGCGCACGCCGATGCAGTGGTCCGCCGACCGGAACGCAGGGTTTTCGTCGGCCGATCCCGCGGCGCTCTATCTACCGGTGGTCACCGATCCCGCGTACCACTACCAGGCGGTGAACGTCGCCGCGCAGGAGAAGGATCCGGCGTCGCTGCTCAACACGATGCGGCGGCTGATCGCGGTGCGCAAGCGCTCGCCCGTCTTCGGCCGCGGTACGATCGAGTTCCTGCGCCCGCGCAACCAGGCGGTGCTCGCGTATCTGCGCGCGTGGCGCGACGAGACGCTGCTGATCGTCGCCAACTTGTCGGCGCGCAGCCAACCTGTGGAGCTGGATCTCACCGCTCACGACGGCGCAGAGCCGGTCGAGATGCTCAGCGGCAACCGGTTTCCGCGCGTCACCCGCACGCCGTACTTCCTCAGCCTCGGCCCGCACGGTTACTACTGGTTCCGGCTCGAGCGCCGCGAGCGGCGGCCGGTTCGCTACGGCATCGAGGAAACCGCGATTTGAGCGACGTGCACGCCCGGCTTCCCGTCGGCCTCGAATCCTGGATCGCGAAACAGCGCTGGTTCGGGAGCAAGGCGCGGCTCATCCGGGGGCTGATGTGCCGCGACCGGATCCGGCTCGGGTCCGGCACGCTCTATGTCGTCTTCGTCGGCTTCGCAGACCCCGTCGGGGAGCTCGAGCGCTACGTCGTTGCGCTGCGACCGACCGAACCGGTTGTCGACGCCTTCGACGATCCCGTGTTCGACCGGGCGCTGCTCGACGTTGTGAGACGCGGCGACGAGCTCGGCGGCGATCGTGGCAAGCTGGTTGGCCGACCCAGCCGCGCGTTTCCCGTCGACATGCCCGCGGACGTCGCAGTGCGCCGGCTGGAAGGCGAGCAGAGCAATACATCCGTGGTCTTCGGCGACCGGCTGGTCATGAAGGTGTTCAGGCGCCTCGCCGAGGGCCTCAATCCCGAGCTGGAGATCACGCGCTTCCTCACCGAGCACACGACGTTTCGCGGCACTCCGCGCCTGGCCGGCGCCCTCGAATACTACACGGGCAACGGGGGCGGGTCTGAGAGTCCTGCGGACGTCGGCGGCACGGCGACCCTCGCCGTGCTGCAAGAGTACGTCGCCGGCGCTCGCGACGGCTGGCGTTTCGTGCTCGATCGGCTTGCCGCCGGCGATGCGGCGCTGGACGCGCTCCGCCGCCTCGGGACACGCACCGCGCAATTGCACACCGCGCTCGCCACGCCGACCACGGATCCGGCGTTCGGCGCCGATCCAATCACGCCGGCCGACGTCACGGCGTGGGCCGAGGCCGTACGGCGGCAAGTCGGCGCGGCCCGCGAAGCCGCCGGTGAACGTGCGCTGCCCGACGTTCCCGACGTCGGCGGGGCGGCGGGCCTCGGAAGTCTGGTCGGGCGGGCGAAGATCCGCCATCACGGCGATTTCCATCTGGGACAGACGCTCGCGATCGACGACGGCCGCGACTTCGCGATCATCGATTTCGAGGGCGAGCCCCTGCGTCCGCTCGAGGAGCGGCGGCGCAAGCACACGCCGCTGCGCGACGTCGCCGGAATGCTGCGCTCGATCGGCTACGCAGCGGCGAGCGCCCGGCTCGCCGCGCCCGAGCGCCGGCGCTGGGAGGCCGACGCGCGCGCGGCGTACCTCGCGGCCTATCGAGAGGCGGCCGCGGGCGCGCGCTTCGTGCCGGACTCCGAGGACGCGTTCACGCGCGCGGTGGCCGTGTTCGAGGTGGAAAAGGCGGCCTACGAGATCGTGTACGAGGCGAACAACCGGCCCGACTGGATCGAGATCCCGCTCGCGGGATTCGTCAGCGCGACGGCTTCGCTCGGTCGCTCGGCCGGGGCTGCGTGAAGACCATGCTGACCGCCGACCACGCCTCCTTGTCGAAGACGACGACCAACCCGTCCTCGTAGAAGAAGGAGTCGCTCCCGCCCTGCTCGCCGACACCCGTCGGTCGACCCCATCCCGTGATGACCGTGTCGCGCGTGAAGACGCCCGGATGCGGCTCGAGGCGGAACGAGCGAACCACGCCGGGCTTGAACCCATCGGCCTGCAGCAGTCCGAAGTCGACGACGAGCCGGGTCATGCCCGTCGGCGCCTTCTCACCGTCATAGACCCACGTCGTCGTGTCGTACCCCTCCACTTTTTGCGTCTCCGTGCGCGTCGGCGCGCCGAACACGGCGCGCACGCTGTCCATCGTGCTCGAGGCGGGCACGATCGTGCCCCACTCCGCGCCCGCCGCCGGCGTACTGAGCAGGGACAGGAGGATCAGCACGAGCGCCGAACGGCGCATCTCAGTACCCCAGGGCGACGCCGTCGCCGCGCGGATCGGCACCGCCCAACAGCGTGCCGTCGCGAAAGCTCACGGCGTGCGCGTGGCCCGTGCGCGTGAAGAACTCGGGCGCGGGGCGGATCGCGTGTCCTTTTCGCGCGAGGCCGGACACGACCGCGCGCGGCAGCCGACTCTCCAGATGAATGGTGTCGGGCGTGTCCTCCGGATAGAACGGCCCGAGGAGGAATCGGGGCCGCTCGATCGCCTCCTGGGGATCGAGTCCGTAGTCGAGCAGATTGGTGAGGATCTGCAGGTGGAACTGCGCCTGACCGTTGCCGCCCATGGTGGCCATGGCGTGTGCCGGCTGGTCGCCGCGCGTCACGATCGAGGCCATCAGCGTGTGAAACGGCCGCTTGCGCGGCGCCAGCGCGCTCGGATGCGCGGGGTCGAGCTGGAAATGACGGCCGCGATTCTGCAGCACGATGCCGCACCCGGGCACGACGATGCCGGAGCCGAACGTGTTGAAGAGACTTTGAATCACGCTCGCCACGTTGCCGTGCCGATCGACCACGACGAAGCCGGTCGTGTCACCCTCCGGATCACCCGAGACGTACGCCTGGGCCTTGCGGGGATCGAACGCCTTTCGGCGCCGCGCGGCGTAGCCCTTGTCGAGCAGCTGGACCAGCGGGACGCGCGCGTGCGTCGGATCGCCGATGAAACGGTCGCGGTCGGCATAGGCCAGCTTGACGACCTCGAGCAATAGATGCAGGTGCTGCACGGAGTGCAGCGTCAGCTTGGCGAGCGCAAACCGCTCGAGGATGTTGAGCGCGATGAGGGCCGCCAGCCCCTGCGTCGGCGGCGGTGTTTCGTACACGCGAAAGCCGCGATACGTCGTGGCGATCGCCTCGCCCCACTCACCGGCATGCCCGGCGAGATCTTCCGGTGTGAGGAAGCCGTCGCTCGCCAGCCGCGCGGCGATGGCGGCCCCGACTCTGCCCGTGTAGAACAGGTCGGGGCCCTCCGCCGCGAGGTCGCGCAGCGTGCCGGCGAGGTCCGCCTGCACGAGCGGCTCACCGAGCGCAGGCGCGTGGTCGCCGGGCCGGAAGACGCGATGCCACTCGGGATCCGGCGTGATCGTCGCGAACTCGGCGATGCTCTGGCTCGTGAGCGACGAGGTTGGAAAGCCTTCGGCCCAGTGGATGGCCGGCGTCAGCAGCGACGCGAGCGGTCGCGTGCCGAATCGCTCCAGCAGCATCGCCCACCCGCGAACGCAACCGGGCACGCTCACCGTCATGCCGCCGACGACGGGCAGCGCGCTCGCTCCGCGGCGCCGCAGCTCCTCGAGCGACGCGCGCGTGCCCGAGCGGCCGGCGCCGTTGAGGAAGTGCACCCGCCGCGTCGCGGCTTCGTAGTAGAGGACGAAGATATCCCCACCGACCCCGCACATGTTCGGCTGCGTCACGGCGAGCACCGCGTTGGTGGCAACGGCGGCGTCGGCCGCGGTTCCACCCGCGCGCAGCACGTCCAGCCCCGCCACGGTGGCGTAGGGGTGCGCGGAGGTGACCAGCCCCTCACGGCCGAGGGCAACGGGACGATGCGCGTAACCGATCTGGGGCACGCTCAGGCCTCCGCGAACAGCCGGGTGATCTCGTCCTGGGGAAAAATTGGCAAGGGCCACGACTTGGTGCCTTCCACGAGCATGCGGCCCTGTGCGCGATCCACGACCTGCCCGATGAAATGACAGTCGATCGATTCGCGTGCGAGCGCGTGGATCACCACGCCCGCGTCGGCGGGATTCAGTGTCATCACCAGCGCGCCGGACGCGATGGTGCCGAGCGGATCGAGCCCGAACGCGTCGCACAGCCGCTGCCCCTCGGGCAATACCATGATGCGATCGCGATCGATCCGGAGTCCGACGCCGGCGGCGTCAGCAAGCTCGTGCAGCGCGGTCGCGATGCCGCCTTCGGTCGGATCGTGCATCGCGTGCACGCGCGCCAGCTCACAGGCGATCTCGGCCTCGGGACGCACGCTGATGCCGGGCGTGCGCAGAAATCCCTTCGCTCTCCGGATGGTGGCCGGCGGAACGCCGCGCGCACGCAGCTCGTCTTCCTTCTCGCGCGCGATGATTGCCGCGCCCTCGAGCGGCACGCCCTTGGTGAGCACGATCGCATCGCCGACGCGCGCGCCGCTCGTCGTCACCAGCTTGTCCTTGTCCACCTCACCGAGCATGGTGCCGGCCACGATCGGCCGGTCCAGACCGTGCGTGATCTCGGTGTGGCCGCCGACCAGCGCCACGTCGGCGTCCTCGCATGCCTCCGCGAGCTGATCGAAGAGCGCGCGAACTCCGGCCTCATCCGTGGCGCCGCCGGGCAGCAGCAGCGTGGCCAGAAACCAGCGCGGCGTGGCGCCGCGCACGACGATGTCGTTGGCGTTGACGTGGATCGCGTACCAGCCGAGCTCGTCGGTGGCAAACGTGATCGGATCGCTGGTGACCACAAGAAAGCGATCGCCGACATCGATGACGGCAGCATCTTCGCCGACGCGCGGGCCCACCACCACCCGGGAATCGCGCGGCGCGTGCTTGTCGAGAATCCCCTGCAACAGGTCGCCGGGAAGCTTCCCGAGTGGCAGCCGCCGCATCGCGCTCGTAGTATACCGTGGTGCCGCGGCGCCCCATCGTGGAGTGCGTGCCGAACGTCAGCGAGGGCCGCGATGCCGCGCGCCTTACGCGTATGGCGGACGCCGTGCGCACCACGCCGGACGTCACGCTGGCCGACGTTCACGCCGATCCCGACCACCACCGCGCCGTCTTCACGTTGCTCGGCGAGCCCGCCGCCGTCGGCGCCGCCGCGCGCGCGCTCGCCGAGGTCGTGCTGGCCGAGGTCGACATGCGTCGGCATCGCGGCGTTCATCCGCGCATCGGCGCGCTCGACGTGCTGCCCTTCGCGCCGCTCGTCGACGCGACGATGCCTGAAATGGTCGCGCTTGCCCACGAGACCGGCCGCGCGCTGGCGCAGCGCCATGCCCTGCCGGTGTATTACTACGGCGAGGCCGCGGCTCGTCCGGGGCGCCGCACGCTGCGCGAGCTGCGACACGGCGAGTACGAGGGACTCGCCGCGCGGCTGGGCATCGACGACGGGCGTCCCGACGACGGCCCCGCCCGCTTCGACGAGCGCCGCGGCGCACTGCTGGTCGGCGCGCGCGACGTGCTCATCGCCTACAACGTCTGGCTGGCCAGCGACGATCTCGACTCCGCGCGAGCGATCGCGCGGGAGGTGAGGACCAGCGGCGGCGGCCTGCCGGCGGTGCAGGCGCTCGGGCTGCCGCTGACCAGCCGCGGCCGCGTGCAGGTCTCGATGAATCTGCTCGATCATCGCGTCTCGCCGATCCCCGTCGTCTATGACCGCGTCGCGGAGGCGGCGGCGCGGCGTGGTATCGCCATCGAGCGAGGTGAGCTCGTCGGCCTGGCGCCGCGTGCCGCGTTCGCCGGCCGCACGCCGGCGTCCGTCGGCCTCGCAGATTTCACTGCCGAGCGCGAGCTCGATACACATCTCGCGCGTCTGGCCGTCGGGCGCGGACGCGAGGACCGAGAGGACGGCAGGCGGGGTTCGTGACGACGTCACGTCGCTCGCGTGCCGGCTCACGCGCGCGGTATCTCACGCGCGCGCGGCGAGGAGCTTCAGAAGGTCGGCCGTGAGGTCATAGAGCTGGGCGCAGCCGGTCGGCCCGCCGAGGTGCTGCTGAATGCGCCGGCGCAGGCCGTCGTCGGCCGTCTCGCCGACCAGCGCGGCGAGCTTCTTCTGTGGCTCGTCGCAGACGCCGCGATACGGCAGGCGTGACGTCGCATGCTGGGCGGCAACCACGACGCGGCTGGCGGTGTCGATCTCCAGGTGAAGCTCGAAGCCGTGCACGTTATCGTGCATTGAATGAAAGAGCGCCAGCCGCCGGTCGCGGCGCTCGAGTCGCGCGACCTTGCGTCGCTCGAACACGCCGCGCTGACCCGGGCGGGGGCTGTAGAGCTCCGGCTGCATCGGCGTCGAGACCGGACGCGTACCGAAGAGTGCACGGCCGGCGTCGCTGTAGGTGAAGCACGAGTCGGGCAGGTCGATCCAGCCGGTCGTATCGAGCCGCCAGCATTCCCACGCGTCGCCGCCGGCGGCGCGCTCCGCACGCTCGTGCGGGAGCTTCGCCACCTGGCGGGCGAGCCGCGCCGCCTCGATCACGCCGTCCACGGCGAGGGCGGCGCCGGGACCATCGCCCGTCGCCTCTGTCGTGCGTCGGGTCAGCCCGCCGATCATCGCCGTGCCCGCCAGCCCGGCCACGCCATCGGTCACCGAGCGGGCGATGTCGCCGCGAAGCACGTGGCAGCGCGCCGCGCGAATCGCATAGTCCGGCGACGGCGTGGCGACGATCTCGATCTCGAGAACGCGCGCCGGGTCCTCGAGCCGCACGGTATGGGTGAGGGCGTCACCGTGTGTGTTGTCGACGCGTCCGGTCGTCACGCGCTCGTAGCGGTCGCGGCCGCGCAGCAGCGCGGGCTCGATCATCGCGCCGGGCTGCCGATCGGACTCGAGCCGCCGGCGAGATACTTCTCGGGCTCGCGGTCGAACTTCTGCTTGCAGCCGACGGCGCAGAAGTAATACGTCTGGCCCTTGTAGGTCGACTGTGCGGCCGCCTTCGCGGGATCGACGGTCATCTTGCACACGGGATCAGTGGCTGGCATTCGCAGGTCTCCAGCGCCTGAGGCGCAAGCTGTTCATCACCACCGAAACGGACGAAAACGCCATGGCGGCGCCGGCGAGGATGGGAGAGAGCAGCACTCCCCAGAGTGGATACAGCAGCCCGGCGGCCACGGGAATCAGCACGACGTTGTAGCCGAATGCCCACACGAGATTCTCTTTCACGGTGCGGATCGTGCGCCGCGAGAGATCCACCGCGGCCACGACACCGCGCAGGTCGCCACGCATCAGCGTGACATCCGCCGCCTCGATGGCGACGTCGGTGCCCGAGCCCATCGCGATGCCGACGTCGGCCTGCGCCAGCGCCGGCGCGTCGTTGATGCCGTCGCCCACCATCGCCACTCGCCGGCCCTGCTCACGCAGACGCGTGATCTCGCGCGCCTTGTCCTCCGGCAGGATGTCCGCCAGCACGCGCTCGATGTCGGCCTCGCGTGCGATCGCGGCTGCGGTGCGCCGGTCGTCGCCGGTCAGCATCGCGACGTCGAGCCGGCGCGCTTTCAGCGCGGCGACGACCGTGCGCGCCTCCGGCTTGAGCGTGTCGGCAACGGCGACGAGCCCGAGCGGACGGAGCGCGACCGCGAGATACACCACGGTCTTGCCAGCCTCCGCGAGTGCCCCGGCGCGCGGCGCCAGCGCCGTCACGTCGACGCCGCGCGCGTGCATCAGCGCCCGGTTGCCCATCAGCAGTCGTCCCTCGGGAGCCATCGCGTCGATGCCCTGCCCCGGCACCGTCGCGAACCCGGTCACCGGAGGCAGCGCGAGCCCGCGCTCCTTGGCGCGCGCCACGATGGCTTCGCCGATCGGGTGCTCGGATGCCTGCTCGGCGGCGGCGGCAAACGCCAGCACGTCTTCTTCGGTCACGCCCGCCGCCGGGACGACATCGGTCACCGCAGGCCGCCCGACGGTCAGCGTGCCGGTCTTGTCGAAGACAACGGTGTCCGCGCGATACAGCGTCTCGAGCGCCGCCGCGCTCTTGACGAGAACCCCGTGCTCGGCTCCGCGGCCGGTGGCCACCATGATGGCGGTCGGCGTGGCGAGGCCCATCGCGCACGGGCAGGCGATCACGAGCACCGCAACGGCATTCGTGACCGCGTGCAGCAGCGAGGGCGCCGGGCCCAGCGCCCACCAGCCGAAGAATGTCGCGGCAGCGATCACGAGCACGGCGGGCACGAACCTGGCGGCCACACGATCCGCGAGTCGCTGGATGGGCGCGCGCGAGCCCTGCGCCTCCTCGACGAGGCGGACGATCTGCGCGAGCGTCGTCTCGGCGCCGACGCGCGAGGCGCGAAAGACGAACGAACCCGTGCGATTGACGGTGCCGCCGAAGACACGAGCGCCGGGCGCTTTCTCCACGGGCAGGCTCTCGCCGGTGAGCATCGACTCGTCGACTGCCGAGACGCCCTCGACGACGTCGCCATCGACGGGGATCCGTTCGCCCGGCCGGATTCTGACGAGATCGCCGACGACGACGTCGGAGGTCGGCACGTCGACGTCCACGCCGCCACGCCGCACGCGCGCCGTGCGGGGCGCCAGAGCGACGAGACGGCGGATCGCTTCCGACGTCCGGCCGCGCGCCCGCGCCTCGAGCCATCGGCCCAGCGCGACCAGCGTGATGACGACCGCCGCGGTTTCGAAGTACGGCATCGCGCCCAGCGCCATGAACGCATGCGGCCACAGCGTGAGTACCAGGCTGAAGAAATACGCGGCGTTGGTGCCCAGCGAGACCAGCGTGGACATGCTGGCGCTTCGATGGCGCAGGTCGCGCAAAAACCCGCGGTGGAAGTCGGCCCCCACCCAGAACTGCACGGGCGTAGCGAGCAGCAGCAGCGTCCACGGATCGCGTAGCCACGCCGGCGCCCACGAAAAGATCCCGGTCATGCTGCCCACGACGATCGGCACCGAGAGCGCCGCGCCGACGAGCACACGCGCGCGGAGCCGGCGCTGCTCGATCACGCGCGCCGCCTGCTCGCGATCGGCGGTCGCGGCGCCGGGCACCGCGGCCGGCGAGGCGTCGGCGAGCTCGTAGCCCGCCGCCGCGACGGCCGCCGCCAACGCCCGCGCGTCGGCGCGCGCGGGGTCCATTCGACGCTCGCGCGCTCGGTCGCGAGGTTCACCGAGGCTGCCGCGACGCCGGGCACGCCGCGGAGCGCTCGCTCGACCTTGTCCACGCACGCGGCGCAGTGCATGCCGCGCACCGAAAAGGCGCGCTTGTTCACTCAGCGTCCTCCGAATCGCGCGAACACATCGAGCAGCTCCTCGATCTTCTGCTGCCGTTCACCACGGCTGCCCGAGCGCATCGCATCGGCCACGCACGACTCGATGTGGCGGCCGAGCAGCAGCTTCTGACACTGCTCGAGCGCGCCCTGCACGGCCGAGATCTGCAGCAGGATGTCGACGCAGTACGCGTCGTTTTCGAGCATCCGCTGCAGGCCCTGGACCTGGCCCTCGATCCGTCGCAGCCGGCCCCGGGCCTTCGCCTTGGTTTCCGCGTTGAGCATTGGGACCCCCTGGTACCCCCGGGGGGTACTATCCGCCCGCCTCTCGACGCTGTCAAGCGCCGCGCGGCACTCGGAGGCGCAGCGCGCCGGGCTCGACGCTCAGCCCGACGGGCGTCGCGCCGATCGGCTCGCCGTCCACGTGCGTCGGCAGCGGAACGGCGGCGTCGACGCGGAGGCGTCGCGCCCGGCGCACGCTGATGCGTGGGTGCCGCACGTGCGTGCCCGGATAGATCGTGGGGAGCCAGCGCAGCAGCTCGACGCGGCCGAGCGCGCCGAGCACGACGACGTCGAGCATGCCGTCCGCGACATCGGCCTGCGGCGCGATCTTCATGCCGCCGCCGAACCACCGGCCGTTGGCGGCGACGACGGCGGTCACCGGGATGGACGGCTCACGCACGCCATCCAGCTCGAGCATCGTCTCGATCGGACGATGCTGCGTGACGCTCGCGACGACGGCAGCCAGGTATGGCAGGGTGCCGCGTGCGCGTATGGACTGCGCGCGACGCGCGACGGCGGCGTCGAAGCCGGCGCCGGCCGAGATCGTGAACCAGCGCCGGCGGCCGTCGGCCCACTCCGCGCGCCCGAGATCGAAGCGCGCGTCGCCGCCCTCGGCCAGCGCGCGGACGGCCGCCGCCGGGTCGCGCGGCACGCCGAAGTTGCGGCACGCGTCACAGCCGCGCCCGGTGAGCACCGCGCCCACCACCGTCGCCGCTCCGACGGCCCGTACGCCGTTGACGACCTCGTTCAGCGTGCCGTCACCGCCGACGGCCACGACGAGCGCCGCGCCGGCGGCAGCCGCCTCGCGCGCCAACCGCTCACCGTCCCCGGCCGCGCGCGTCTCGACGTGCTCGGCGGCGAGCGTCGCGGCCATGACGTCGCGGAGCCGTCGCCACACGCGCGCGGTTCGGCCGCCGCCCGCGGTGGGATTGACGACGACGACGGCGCCGGTCACTCGAACAGCGAGATTTGCAGCGCGGCCGCGGCGGCCGCCGCGCGCGAGCGCGCGGCCCGCGCCTTCGCCGCCTTCGTCGCCGGCTTGCGCGACTTGTCCGTCGGCGGCGCCGGTTTCGGCAGCTTCCAGCCCTTCTGGTGCGCGATGCGCTCGCCCTGCTTGATCAACAGCATGTCGATGAGGCGCGCGAGCGGATTCCGCAGCAGCGTGAGGTAGCGCTCCCAGTATTTCGGCGAGTGCGCCAGCGTGCGCATCTGGTCGAGCGCGAGCGTGAGCGCCGCGCGATCACCCTTTTTGGCGGCCAGCCGCAGATCGCTGACGATCTTCTGGCCGCTGACGCGCGACGGCGGCTTCTTCGCCATCGCGCCGGATGCTATCACGAAGGTGGCCGCGTCGATGTCGTTGCAGCCTGCCTGATACGGGCTTACGCTGACGGTGGTCAGGCGCGCGCGAGCGCGAGGAAAGGAGCATGCATCATGGGCAAGATCCTCGAGTGTGCCAAGGTCGATCCCTCCTCCGGCTGCACGCATGTCGTTCGCGGCAACACCGAAGAAGAAGTCATGAAGAACGCCGCGGAGCACGCCAAGCAGCACGGAATCCGACAGATGACGCCCGAGCTCATGACGAAAGCAAAAGCACAGATCCGGGACGAGAAGTAAGTCGCCCCCGGCGTCCCTCGCCGACGACGTGATGGCGACGGTCATCGAGCCCTTCGCGCCCGAGCGACGGGACGCGGCCGTCGCCGTCCTCGCGAATGCGTTCGTCACGAACCCACTGCTCGTGGCGGCCTTCGGCGCGGGACGACTCGACCGCAGCCGCGCCTTCTTCGACATCGGCCTGCGGCAGATGTTCACCGGGTCGGCCTTCGTCGCCATCGTCGACGGCGCGGTGCGAGGGTACGTCCACTTCGTTCCGTCGCCCTCCTGCCAACCGCCCGCCGATCAGCTGCGCGCCGCCGCCGCAACTCTGTGGCGGCCGCTCGGCGACGCGTCGACCCCGCTCGTGGAATGGTTCTCGGCGTGGTCGAGACTCGATCCGAAAGAACCCCATCTCCATCTCGGCCCGATCGGTGTGTCGCCCGCGATGCAGCGGCGGGGCGTCGGCAGGACTCTCATGGCCCGCTACATCGAGCAGCTCGACCGGGAGGCGATGGCCGGCTACCTCGAAACCGACAAACCCGAGAACGTTCGCTTCTATGACACGTTCGGCTTCGTGGTGCAGCACGAAGAATCGGTGATCGGCACTCCGACCTGGTACATGTGGAGGCCACGGTGAAGCCGTCATTGACAGCACAGGTCGTGGCGCCCTGACCGAGCCGCTGCGCGTCCGGCACGGTGGCGACGGCGAGCCCGTGCTGTTGTTGCTGCATGGCCTCGGCGCCAACGGTGACGTCTGGAACGGCCTGGACGACGTGTTGACGAAGCGCTGGCGCGGCCGCTGGGTGATCCCGGATCTGCCGGGGCACGGCGGGTCGAGTCGGCTGCCCCGTTACTCGTTCGCTCGGTTGGCCGCCGCGGTAGCTCCGAGCATCAGATCGGCACGCCGCGTCGTCGCGCTCGGCCATTCGCTCGGCGGCGTCGTGGCGCTGGCGCTCGCCTGCGGAGCATTCGGCGTGAGGCTCTCGGCCGTCTGCGGACTCGGCATCAGGGTCGCGTGGACCGACGACGAGCTGGCCCGTGCTCAGGCGTTGTCGGTGCGGCCGCAGCCCGTCTACCCGACGCGTGTCGCGGCGGCGGAGCGGTATCTCAAAGTCGCCGGCCTCACCGGACTGGTGGCAGCCGATGCGGTCGGCGATGCCGCGCTCGTGCGCGCTGAGGCCGGCTGGACGATCGCGTTCGACTCGGCGGCGTACGCCGTCGGCGCCCCAGACATGCCAACGCTGATCGGTGCATCGCGCGCGGCCGTGATCCTGGCGGCCGGCGAGCGCGATCCCATGTGCACCCAAGCGCAGCTGCGCGCGCTCGTGCCGGATCCCGTCATTCTCCCCGGGCTCGGCCACAACGCGCACGTGGAGTCTCCGGACGCGCTCTGGCCGCTGCTCGAGCGCCTCGCGCGCTGACACGTCCGAGTGCGTCAGCGTAGTCGGATGTCGTAGTCCTCGCGATGCGGCTGTTTGTCCACCGGCTGCACGATGACTTTGACGTCGAGCGCCGCCTCCAGCCGCGCAAGGTCCTCGCGCCCCTCTTCCTCGAAGTACGTGGCGAGGTCGGGATGCACGCGCGCCACGATCTCGCGATGTCGGGGCTCCGACTCGGCAGCGGTCTTGGCGTGGATCATGCGATACACCTCGGCGGCGAGGGTCTCGTTGGATTTCGTCACGCCGCTGCCGCGACAGGTGGGACACGTCACCGACAGCAGCGCGCGGAGGTCCTGCCGAACGCGCTTGCGCGTCATCTCGACCAGGCCGAGCTCCGAGATCTGTAGCACGTTGGTGCGGGCCTTGTCCTCGGCCAGCGCACGCTTCAGCGCCTTGTAGACCTGCTCGCGGTGCTCCGGCACCTCCATGTCGATGAAGTCGATAATGATGATACCGCCGAGGTCGCGCAGGCGGATCTGCCGGACGACTTCGGTCACCGCCTCCATGTTGATCTTGAGCACGGTCTGCTCGAAGTCGCGCTTGCCGACGTACTTGCCGGTGTTCACGTCGATGGAGACGAGGGCCTCGGTGTGATCGATGACGATGTAGCCGCCGGACTTGAGCCAGACGCGTCGGCGCAGCGCCTTCTCGATGTCCTTCTCGATGCCGTAGTGATCGAAGATCGGCGCGCGCTCGGTATAGCGCTTGACGCGGTCCTCGAGCGCGGGCACGAGCGCCCGCACGTACTCCAGGCATTTGGCATGCACCTCGGCGCCGTCGACGACGAACTCGTCGACCTCGGGTGAGAAGAGGTCGCGGACCACGCGGAACGTGAGGTCGGCCTCCTCGTGCAGCGCGGCGGGCGGTGTTGCCTGCTCGTAGCGTGTTTGGATCTGCGCCCACAATCGCGACAGGAACTCGACGTCGGCAGCGAACTCGCTCTCGCCCTTGCCCTCGGCGTTCGTTCTCAGAATGAACCCGCCGGGCGGAAGCGACAGCGAGCGCAGGGCGGCACGGAGCCGGTCCCGCTCACGATCGTCGCGGATGCGCCGCGAGACACCGACGTGCTGCGTCTGCGGCATGTAGACGAGATAGCGGCCGGGCAGCGAGATGAACGACGTCACGCGCGCGCCCTTGGAACCCAGCGACTCCTTGGAGACCTGGACGAGAGCGTCCTGCCCGCGGCTCAGGACCTGCTCGATCGGCGCCATGGCCTCGCGGCGCGGCGGCTCCGCCTCGTCGACCTCGACGTCGGTGTCGGTATCGGGGTCCTCGTCCTCGATGGTGGGCGGAATCAGCAGCGCCGCCTGGACGCCACGGCTCGCCGTGTAGTCGCCGGCGTAGAGGAACGCGTCCTTGGCGAGGCCGATGCTGACAAAGGCCGCCTGCATGCCGGGCAGCACGTTGGTGACGGTGCCCTTGTACACGCTCCCCACGATCGAGCGGTGGCGATGCCGCTCGAGGTACAGATCGGTGAGGAGGTTACCTTCCTGAACCGCGACGCGGGTCTCGATCGGGCCCGCGTTGATCACGATGCGCTTGCTCACGGCAGCACCCCTCGGGCGCGCTTGCGCGATGACTGATCGCCGCAGCGCGTCTCATTGGAACTGCCGCATCCGCACGGAGAGCAGGAGCCCGACGGCGCTCGAGGACACCAGCATCGATGTGCCGCCGTAACTCATCAGCGGCAGCGGCACGCCCACCACGGGCAAGAGGCCGGTGACCATTCCCACGTTGACGAGCACCTGGGTCGCGAACAAGGCGGTTACCCCGAGCGCGATCAACCGGCCCATGGGCTCGCGCGCCGAGGCCGCGATGTCGAAGCCGCGGAGCAGCAGCAGCGCGTAGCACGTGAGCAACACCAGGCACCCGACGAACCCCCACGTCTCGGCGAATACGGCGAAGATGAAATCCGTGTGACGCTCCGGAAGAAAGGCGAGCCGGCTCTGCGTGGCGCCGGCGACGCCCTTGCCCAGGAGCTGTCCTGAACCGATGGCGATCTTGGCCTGGATGACGTTGTACGCGCTCCCGAGGGGATCGCGGAACGGATCCAGGAAAACCAGTATGCGTTCGCGTTGGTATTCCTTCATCGCGAGGAACCACACCACGGGCAGCGCGCAGAGGCCGGCGAGGGCGAGCCCGCCGAGCAGGCGCAACCGAATCCCGGCCCCCACGAGAAGGGCGGTCATCACGGGAAGCAGCAGCAGGGCGGTGCCGAGGTCCGGCTGCTTGACGATGAGCAGCGCGGGCACGACGAGCACCGGCACCGTGAGCGCCAGCGTCGCCTTGCCCACCGGCTGCGCCCAGCGGGACGTCAGCACCCAGGTGGCCATCAGCACGAAACAAATCTTGAAGACCTCCGAAGGCTGCACGGACATCGGCCCGAGCAGGATCCAGCGTCGCGCGCCGGAGACTGTTCGGCCCATCACCAAGACCGACGCGAGCCCGAAGAGGCCGAGCACGAAAAACAGCGGCGCCAGCCGAACCAGGCGCCGATAGTCGATCGAGGCGACGAGGACGAGGGCGCAGAGACCCAGCGCGAACCAGGCGAGCTGTCGGAAGGCGACGTTGCCGCCGGCGCGGCCGATGTGCAGGCTGGCCAGCGTCGTCGCGCTCAGGATCACGAGGCCGCCCATGGCCCCCAGCAGGGGCCAGTCGACGTTCTGGAGCAGCCGCCGGTCGATGCCGCTCAGCACGGTCATGCAGAGAGTCTAGCCGGTGATGTCGACGCTGGCGACTTTCTCGAAGAAGATCGCGTTGTAGATCTGGCGGGCGATCGGCGCCGCTACCGAGCCGCCATGGCCACCGCGCTCGACGAGCACGACGATCACGACCTCGGGATCCCGGACCGGCGCGAAGGACGCGAACCAGGCGTGATCCTGCCCCTTGTCCGACCTCGAGTTGGCGATCGTCTGCGCGGTGCCCGTCTTGCCGACGATGTCGAGCCCGCGAATGCGGGCGGCCACCCCCGTGCCGTTCGGGCTGTTGACGACCGCCCACATGCTCTGTCGCAGGAATGCCCACACGGCGGGGTTCAGCTCGACGTGCCCGTTGACGGTCCCGGCATCGCTCCACACGACGCCGCGCTCGGGGCGCTCGATTCGCTGCACGATGCGCGGCTTCCAGAGCACGCCGCCGTTGGCGACGGCGGACATGAACCGCGCGACCTGCATCGGCGTGACCAGCAACTGGCCCTGGCCGATCGACATGTTCACCGTTTCGCCGGGGTGCCAGACGGGCGGCTTGCCGCGGCGTGGTGACTTTGCCTGCGGCAGCAGCCCGAACTTTTCGCTCCCGAGCTCCAGGCCGGTGGCGGTGCCGAAGCCGAAGGCGGCGCCATATTTCACGATCGCGGGCGCGCCGACCTTGAGGCCGGCACCGTAGAAGAAGACGTCGCACGACTGCGCGACGGCGGCCATGAGGTCGACGGTGCCGTGGCCCTCCGGCTTCCAGTCCCGGAAGGTTCGGCCGCCGAACGGAAACTCGCCCTTGCAGTGGACGCGGTCGGCGGGCGTCAGCGTCCCCTCTTGCAACCCGGCTGCGGTGAGCACCATCTTGAAGATCGAGCCCGGCGGGTACTGGCTCTGGATGGTGCGATTGAGCAGCGGGAAGTCCGGATCCTTCATCACGCGCAGCCAGGCGTCGCGATCGATCGTGCCGGTGAAGCGATCGATCTCGAAGGCGGGCGTCGAGACCATCGCGAGCACGTCGCCGTTGCGCGGATCCATCACCACGACGGCGCCGGTCTTGCCCTCCATCAGTTTTTCCGCGACTTCCTGGATGCGGCGATTCACCGTCGTCACCACCTGCGCGCCGGGGTGAGGCTCGGTGGACTGCACGAGGCGCACCGGGCGACCCATCGCATCCACTTCGATCCGCTCACCGCCGTCCTTGCCGCGCAGGAACTCGTCGAGCAGCCGCTCGAGGCCGGTCTGCCCGACCATGTCCCCCCGGCGATAGCGACCCTGCTTGAGCTGATCGTCGTTGGCCTCGCGCACGTAGCCGAGCAGGTGCGCGGCGAATCGGCTCGTGGGATACACGCGCTGCGGCTCGACCTCCACGATCACTCCAGGCAGCTCGAGCTTCCACTCCTCCACCTTCTGCATGTCGGCGATCGAGAGTCCGCGGCGAATCCGCACGGGCAGGAAGGAGTCGGGCGAGACCTTCGCGACGGCGTCCTGCAGCTCTTGGAACGGAATCTGGAGCAGGGCGGCCAGTCGCCCCAGCGTCGCGTCACGCTTGTCCGAGTCGCGCTCCAGCTCGCGCGGGATGAGCGAGAGCGTGAACGCTGGGCGGTTGTCGACGAGCGGCAGCCCGTTGCGGTCGAAGAGGATCCCGCGCGGCGCCGCGATCGGCCGGATGCGGATGCGATTCTTGTCCGACGCCTCCTGGAAGCGTCCGCCTTCGAGGACTTGCAGGTACCAGAGCTGGCAGACGATCACCAGCAGCGCCGCCATGACGACGATCGACATCGTCACGATGCGCTGGTACGTGGGATCGCGCCGCGGAACACTGCCGCGATAGCCGGGCCCCGTCCAGTTGTTCACGGCGTGCGACCCTTCACGGTCTCGGCCCACGCCAACGCGAGGACCAGGGCGGCGCCGAGGAATCCATTGTAGAGAGCCTGGGGAAGCACCACGTACGTCATCAGCTCGCCGAACGGCGCCGGGAAGTGGAACAACTGCAACAGCCCGAAGCGTGCCAGCCCCTCCAGCACCGAGAGAAGGACGAGGCCGGGGATCTGCACGAGCGGCTGGCTCACGCGCAGCCGGCCGCCGATCATACCGATGGCGAAGCCGACGACGGCTTTCGTCAGCGCCTGGACGCCGAGCAGCCCACCGGTCGCGGCATCCTGCAGCAGCCCCGCCACGAAGCCGGCGCCGCAGCCGAACTCGGGTCCGCGGCGCAGCGCGAGCAGCACGACCACGATCAGCGGGATGTCGGGCGCGACGTCGGCGATGCGCAGCGCGGAGCCGACGGTCGCGTGCGCCACGCCGCCGCCGAGCACGGCGATCGCGAGAAAGGTGCGCATCAGCCGTCGCCCTTGAAGGACGCAGCGACGTCTCGCACCGCGCCGCCCATCAGCAGCAGCACCTCGTCGATCCGCGCAAAGTCCACGGCCGGGGTAACTTGCGCGTAGCTGAACAGCGCCGCGCCGCGGTCGTCGATCGTGCGGATCCGGCCGATGGGAATGCCGCCGGGAAAGAGACCGCCGAGGCCGGAGGTGACCACCATGTCGCCCACGCGCAAGCCGCCGCCATCGCGCGCCATGTACTTGAAGCGCAGGGTGCCGCGCGGCTCACCTTCGACGATGCCCGGCGTTCGCGAGCGGACGACGTGCGCGCCCACGTTGGACGCCGGATCGGTCAACACCTGCACGATGGACGAGCCCGCGCGCACGTCGATGATGCGACCGACCAGGCCTTCGGGAGCGATGACGGCGGTGAGGCGCACGACCGAGTCGCCGCGGCCACGGTTGACGGTGAGCGAGCGCACCCAGCCGCCCCACTCACGCGCGATGATCTCTCCGGCCATCGTCTCGAGAGGCAGCGACTCCTTGAGCGCGAGGAGCCGTCGCAGTCGCTGGTTCTCCGCGTCGGTCTCCGTGACGCGCAGCGCTTCGACGCGCAGCCGCTGCGCTTCATCGCGCAGCCGACGATTGTCGGCGCGCACGTTCTTCCAGTCGCGGTACGTTCCCCAGACACCGAGGGTGGCGCGATTGATGCGGGCCAGGACGGTCTGCACGGGCGTGGTCACCACCGCGAGCGCCTCCGAGGCCAGTCCCGCACGGCCGCGCATCTGCAGCGTGAGCAGCACCAGGCAGACGCCGGCGATGATGCCGAGCAGCGCCAGTGCGCGAATCCTCACGTCGACCCCCTGGAGGCTCCTTCGGCTACGCGGGGATCGCGACCTTCTTCAACAGATCGAGCTCGTCCAGCACCTTGCCCGTCCCAAGGGCGACGCACGACAGCGGATCTTCGCCCGGCGCCACGGGCAGGTTGGTCTCCTGCCGCAACAGGTGATCGAGGCCCCGGAGCAGCGCGCCGCCGCCCGTGATCACGATGCCTTTGTCCACGATGTCGGCTGCGAGCTCTGGAGGCGTCCGCTCCAGGCAGGTGCGAACGGTCTCTACGATCGTCATCACCGGCTCCCGCAACGCTTCGCGGATCTCCTCGTCGGTGATCACGATCGTCTTGGGAATGCCGTCGATGAGGTCACGCCCCTTGACTTCCATCGTGCGACGCTCCCCGCCCATCGGATAGGCCGAGCCGAGGGTCACCTTGATCTCCTCCGCGCGGCGCTCACCCACGAGCAGGTTGTAGTGCTTCTTGATGTACTGCACGATCGCCTCGTCCATCTCGTCGCCGGCGATGCGGACCGACTTCGAGTAGACAATGCCCGACAAGGAAATGACGGCCACCTCGGTGGTGCCGCCTCCGATGTCCACGATCATGTTGCCGCCGGGCTCCTGGATCGGCAGGCCCGCCCCGATGGCGGCGGCCATCGGCTCTTCGATCAGGTAGACCTCCCGCGCGCCCGCTTGCATCGCGGAATCGCGTACCGCGCGCTTTTCGACCTGCGTGATTCCGGACGGAACGCCGACGACGATGCGCGGCCGCACGAGCGTGCGGCGTCGGTGCACCTTGGAGATGAAGTAATGCAGCATCTTTTCGGTGACGTCGAAGTCGGCGATGACGCCGTCCTTGAGCGGCCGGATGGCGACGATGTTGCCCGGCGTTCGACCGAGCATCGCCTTCGCCTCGTGTCCGACGGCCAGAACGGAATGGTCGGCCTGATGGATCGCGACGATGGAGGGCTCGTTGAGCACGATCCCTTCGCCGCGGACGTACACCAGCGTGTTCGCCGTTCCGAGATCCACGGCGAGGTCGTTCGAGAACATGCCGGCCAAGAGGTTGTAGAACATCGGCTCTCCGTCGTTTTCTCTGTACGGGTTACCGCCCCGCGCGAGTGTCGGTACATTAGCACAGTCCGTGCCAGAGCTGCAGGAAAAGTCTGGTTTTCCAGCAATTTAGAGCAGTTCTGACGCGGTCCCGGCGCACTCGATGCCCTGAAAACAAACACTTTCAGCGCGTTGTGAATGTCGCCTCGGCGCACGGACGACACGATTCGGACAGCCGCGACGACCACGAAGACGTCGCGACCTGCTCGAAGTTGCTGCCAATAGTTTCGTCCAGAATGGCACCGGTGACGTCCACCGTCACTCGGTCGCCGTCACGCCGGGACATCACGGACTTTGCGGGTCATCCTTCGATCGGCCGTCCGGGCCGGGGCGCGACGTCTCGGGGGCTCGGCGGAACGTATCGTGATAAAGCTTGATCGCGTCACGGATCACTCGCTCCGCGTCGGCGCGACCGCGAAACCGTTCGACCTCCACCGTTTTCTGCTCGAGCACTTTGTAGTCCAGGAAGAATCGCTCGAGCTCACGGAGCCGATGCGGCGGCAACTGGGCGATGTCCGTGTAGTCCGCATACTCGGGATCGTCCACGTGGACAGCGACGATCTTGTCGTCCTGCCCTTTTTCATCGCGCATGGTCAGCACGCCGATCGCCCGCGCGCGCAGAATGCACAGCGGCAATACCGGCTCCTGGCCGAGCACGAGCACGTCGAGCGGATCGCCGTCCTCGCAGTACGTCTGGGGCAGGAATCCGTAGTTCGCCGGATAGTGCACGGCCGAGTGCAGAACCCGGTCGAGCCAGAGCAGTCCGGTGCGTTTGTCGAGCTCGTACTTCGCCTTCGAGCCCTTGGGGATCTCGACGATCGCGCGGAAATGGCGCTCGATGTGGTCGCCCAGCTCGACATCGTGCCACGGGTGCATCGCACCGCCGATGATACCCTCCGTGACGAGCCGCGCGCAGCCGACGGGTTCGACAAGGTCGATGACCGAGGCGGGGGTTGCTGCCCACGCGTGAATGAGGGGGTTTGGGGGAAGCGCTACGGGTCCCCCAATAAGAAATGTCAGACGAGTTCGAGGCGTGGTTCGACAAGGGCGTGACCGATGGGTTGCCGATCGTCCCTCCGACGCGTGAGCGCGTGGAGACGATGCTCGCGGCGACGCGCCGCGCGCGCGACGAGCTGCTCGGCGAGATGCCGCCGAACTACGGACGCGTCACCGTTGAGAAGGCCGCGATCAACGCGGTGATGGCGGGCTGCCGCCCCGAGTATCTGCCGGTCGTGCTCGCCGCCGCAGCGTGCGCGTGCGATCCCGCGTTCAACCTGCACGGCGTCGCGACCTCAACGCACTTCTCCGCGCCGCTCATCGTCGTGCACGGACCAGTGCGGGCACGCATCGGCATCAACTCCTCGTTCGGCGTTTTCGGGCCCGGCTACCGCGCCAACGCGACTATCGGCCGGGCGCTACGTTTGCTGATGATCAACGTCGGCGGCGCGAAGCCGGGTGGGATCTCGATGTCCACGTTCGGTCATCCGGGCCGCTACACCTACTGCATCGGCGAGCACGAGGAGGCGAGCCCCTGGCCTCCTTATCATGTGTCGCGTAGCCTGCCGCCGGGCTCGAGCGCCGTGACCCTGTTCGCGGGCGAGGCCCCTCACGGCATCTCGGACCACGCCAGCCGCACCGCCAAGAGCCTCGCCGGCTCGCTCGGCTGGTCGATGGCTGGACTCTGGAACAGCAAGCACTTCCCGCTCTACTCGCACACGATGCTGGTCGTCGGTCCCGAGCACGCCCGCACCTTCGCCGACGACGGCTGGAGCCGCGAAGACCTCGCTCGCTATCTCCAGGAAACGATTCGCGTTCCCTACCGGACACTGCTGCCCGACGATGCGCACGGAGAGGGCACGAATTTGCGGTTTGACAAGGGCCCTCCGGCCCCGGACGCGCTAGTCAGTAAATTCCCGAGTGTCGGAGAACTTCACATTGTGGTGGCGGGCGGCACCGCCGGCCGCTTCTCGATGGCCATCCCCGGCTGGCTCGGGACGCGAAACGGCTCGCAGCCCTTGACACGATTGATAGAGTAGTCGTGACGCAACGCGCCGCCCGCCAGAATTCGATTGACAGGCCCCCCGCCTCATGTAATTCTTGCCGCGGTTCAGGTTCATACGGAGTAGAGACGATTGACGAATCGAGACACACGCCGCGCGGACCCAAGGTCGCGCGGCGTTTTTGTTTTTGCAGCTTGCCTGCCAATACCGGCAGGTAACCCCGCGATTCCCGCGGGCGCACGCAGGGGCTGAAGACCCCCGAAGAGAGAGGTCAGAAGGAATGGCACAGGGACAGGTGAAGTGGTTCAACGATGCGAAGGGTTACGGGTTCATCACGCAGGAAGGTGGAGAAGACGTCTTCGTCCACTACAGCGCCATCCAGGCCCAGGGCTTCAAGTCCCTGGCCGAAGGTGACCGGGTCGAGTTCGAGGTGACCCGCGGCCCCAAGGGTCTTCAGGCAGCGAACGTCCGCAAGGTGTAGATCCTACCCCTGTCGCTTCCGCCCGGGCCCGGCGACGGGCCCGGGTGCTCTTCGAAGTACCTGCCAGGTAGAAGCCTCAGATCAGACCAACGAGAAAGGTAAAACGACCTCATGATCCGTTCGTTCAACGAGATGCACCTCAGCGCGCCCATGCTCGACGCGCTCGCGCGCGCCGGCTACACGATTCCGACGCCGATCCAGGCGCGCACCATCGGCATCGCGCTCGAAGGCCGAGATCTCATCGGCTGCGCGCAGACCGGCACCGGCAAGACGGCCGCGTTCGCGATTCCCACCATCGAGAGGCTGTGCGCAGCGCGACCCGCTGCGGGAGCGCGGGCCCTCGTGCTGGCGCCCACGCGCGAGCTGGCGCTGCAGATCGCCGAGACGTTTGCGATGCTCGGTGGCGCGCGTGGCCTTCGCACGGTGACCCTCATCGGCGGCGAAGCGATGGGCCCGCAGCTCGCGGGGCTCGCACGGCGGCCCGACGTCATCGTGGCCACACCGGGGCGGCTCATCGATCACCTCGAGCGCCGCTCGGCAACGCTGGCTTCGGTGCGCATCGTCGTGCTCGACGAGGCCGACCGCATGCTCGATATGGGCTTCGAGCCTCAGGTCACGCGCATCCTCGCGCTGACGCCGCTCGACCGCCAGACGCTCTGCTTCTCGGCGACGATGCCGGAGGCCGTCGAGCGTCTGGTGCGCCGCCACCTGTCGCGGCCGGAGCGCGTTGAGGTCGGCGCCATGGCCAAGCCCGTAGCCGCTGTCACGCAGCGCCTCTACACGACCGACAGCGGTCAGAAGACGCCGCTGCTCCTGCAGCTGCTCGGTGCCGAGCGCGGCCAGACGCTGGTCTTCACGCGCACCAAGCACCGCGCCGACCGCCTCGCCCGCGCCGTGGCCGCCGCCGGCCACCGCGTGACACGGCTGCACGCCGACCGCACGATGTCGCAGCGCCGTGAGGCACTCGACGGCTTCCGGGCCGGCCGCTACCGCGTGCTCGTGGCCACCGACATCGCCGCGCGCGGTATCGACGTTCCGGAGATCGCGCACGTCGTGAACTTCGACCTCCCGCACACGCCGGAGGATTACATCCATCGCATCGGGCGCACTGCGCGTGCCGAAGCGACCGGGCAGGCGTCGAGCTTCGCCGCGCCCGAGGAGCGGGACCAGCTGCGCGCCATCGAGCGGCATCTCGGCCACCCCGTGCCGCGGAACTGACGCAAAGCTCATAACTCCCGACCCTCGGGGTCGGATCACCAGGAGCGCTCCACGCTCCAGAAGGACAGTAGAAATGGCAACCGGTACTGTGAAGTGGTTCAACGATGCGAAGGGCTTCGGCTTCATCACCCAGGAGGGTGGCGAGGACGTCTTCGTGCACTACAGCGCGATCCAGGCGCAGGGCTTCAAGAGCCTCGTCGAGGGTGACCGCGTGGAGTTCGACGTGACGCGAGGTCCGAAAGGCCTGCAGGCGGCGAACGTCCGCAAGGCTTAGCGCGCATGGCGCCGCCCGTGCGCAAACGCGCGGGCGGCGCCAACGTGCACGATCAGCTCAGGAAAGATCGACCCACACGGTCTTCACTTCGGTGTAGTGCTCCAGCCCGGCCGCGCCCATTTCGCGGCCGAACCCCGATTCCTTGAAGCCGCCGAACGGCAGCGCCGCGTCGAACAGGTTGTACGCGTTCACCCAGACGGTGCCGGCGCGGATGGCCTGCGCCGCGCGCATCGCCTTCGCGACATCGCGCGTCCACACCGCCGCAGCCAGCCCGTACGTGGTGTTGTTGCCCTCGGCCAGTCCTTCGTCCAGAGACTTGAACGGAATGACCGACAGGACGGGGCCGAAGATCTCCTCGCGCGCGATCTTCATCGTGTTGCGCACGTCGTCGAAGATCGTCGGCTGGATGAAATAGCCTTTGCCGTTGCCGACGTTGGCGCGGCCGCCGCCCGCGACGAGCCTGGCGCCCTCTTGCTTGCCCGACTCGATGTATGAGAGCACCGTCTCCATCTGCGACTTCGAGACGACCGGCCCCATGCGCGTGGCCTTGTCCATCGGGTCGCCGACGGTGAGGCCCTTCACGCGATCGGTCAGCTTGCCCATGAACTCGTCGTGGATCGACGACTCGAGGAACAGCCGCGAACCCGCCGCACAGACCTCGCCCTTGTTGTAGAAGATGCCCGTCAGCGCGCCCTTCACCGCCGCCTCCATGTCCGCGTCGGCGAAGACGATGTTCGGCGATTTGCCGCCGAGCTCGAGCGAGAGCCGCTTCAGTGTCCCGGCCGCCTCGCGCATGATCTGCTTGCCCACCTCCGTGGACCCGGTGAAGGCGATCTTGTCGACGCGCGGATCGCGCACCATCGCCATGCCCACCTTCCCGCCGGGACCGGTCACGACGTTCACGACGCCCTCGGGCAGCCCAGCCTCGGCGCAGAGCTCGGCGAACTTCAGCGCCGTCAGCGGCGTCTGCGATGCCGGCTTGAGCACGATCGTGTTGCCCGCGGCCAGCGCGGGCGCGAGCTTCCACGACGAGAGCAGGAAGGGAAAGTTCCACGGCACGATCGCGCCCACGACACCGACCGGCTGCCGCAGCGTGAAGGTGAAGGCGCCGGGTCGAATGGCCAGCGTGTCGCCGTGGATCTTCGTGGCCCACCCCGCGAAGTAGCGGAACACGTCGGCGGCGAAGGGAATCTCCACCCTGCCCGAGTCGAACATCGTCTTGCCCGTGCACAGGCTCTCGAGCTTTGCCATCTCCTCGAGGTTCTTCGTGATCAGATCCCCGAGCTTCCAGACGAGCCGACCGCGCTCGTGCGCGCTCATCTTCGGCCACGGTCCGGAGTCGAATGCCTTTCGGGCGGCGGCCACCGCGGCGTCGATGTCGCGCTCGTCGCCTTTGCCCACCGCGGCGAGCGGCTCCTCGTTGGCGGGGTTGATCGGCTGATACGTCTCGCCGGATGCCGGCGGCTGCCACTTGCCTGCGACGAAGATGTCTCCAGCATTCATCGTGTGAACCTCGTGTGGCGTGCCGTTCTCGCCTGTTTGAAGATTCGGTCGAAATGGCGCTGCATCGAATCCTCGAGCGCGTCTCGGAACGTTCGATAGCTGCGCAGGAAGCCCTTGCCCGCATCGGTGAGGCGCATGCCGCTCGCCGGTCCGCCGCCCGCGACACGCTCGACGAACTTGAAGCCGGCCGCGTGCTCGAGCTCGCGCAGATACCCCCAGGCGTTGCGATACGACATCTCGAACGCCTTGGCGGCTTGCTTGAGCGAACCGTGCTCCTCGATCGCCTCCAGCAGTCGCGCTCGGCCGTCGCCGAATTTCAGGTCATCACCGAACGTGACCCAGACCCGCAGCTTAGGTTTCATTCCCTGGCAAAGCCGTGGCGCCGCTCGTTACTGCCTCGCGACCGCGAGCGCGATCCTCTCCGGCGTCATCGGAAGCTCGGTTAGCCGCACGCCTGTCGCGTCCTCGATGGCATTCGCAATGGCCGCCGGCGCCGGAACGATCGGCGGCTCGCCGACACCGCGCGCGCCGAACGGTCCCGCCGGCGAGGGCTTCTCGACGATGATGCACTCGATGTTCGGCAGGTCGGCGGCCGTCAGCTTGCGGTAGTCGAGCAGGCTCGGATTCATCAGCCGCCCCTTGTCGTCGTACATGAGCCTCTCGGTGAGCGCGATGCCCAAGCTCTGCACGGCGCCGCCCTGCATCTGTCCCTCGCACGCGAGCGGGTTGATGGCCTTGCCGACGTCCTGAACGACGACGAACTCGTGCAGCGTCACTTCGCCGGTGTCGGGGTCGACCTCGATCCGCGCGAGCTGCGCGGCGAACGCCGGCGCCTGCTGTGTGAACGCGGGATTCGCCACGCCGAGCACAGGGGGGACCTTCGACATATACAGGTTGCCCTTCTTGCCGATCGACGCGAGCGTCACCCCCTTGTCGGGCACGCCGCGCACGACCACCTTGCCATCTTCGATGTCGAGGTCCTGCACGGCGGCCTCGAGTTCCGTGGCGGCGATCTTCAGCGTCTGCTGTCGCGCGTCTTGCGCGGCCTGCAGCACCGCGGCGCCGACCGTGTACACGGTCTTGCTGCCTGCGCTGAGCCCGGTCATCGGCGCGACGTCGGTGTCGCCGGTGGTGATCTTCACGCGATCGATGTCGATCCCGTAGGCCGTCGCCGCGATCTGCGCGAGCGCGATGTTCGTCCCCGCGATGTCGACCTGGCCCGTGAGCACGCTCAGCGAGCCGTCGGGGTTGAGTCGTACGGTGGCGCCGGTCGGCTGCAGTCCGCCGAGCCAGCCGCCGAGCGACAGACCGGTGCCGCGCAGCCTGCCGGCCGGCGCGCTTTTCTTCCATTCGTCGCGCTTCTTCCAGGACGGATGCTGCGCGAGGCGCTCGAGCACTTCGTACCCCGCATTGCTCGCCCACGGCTGGTTGTTCGCCATGGGATCACCTTCACGCTGGACGTGGCGCAGACGGAACGCCACAGGATCCTGACCGATGGCGTCGGCGATCTGATCCATGTGCGAGTCGATCGCGTAGATCGTGTGCGGCGCGACGGGCGCGCGGTACGCCGCGATGGAGGGCTTGTGGGTCAACACCTCGAAGCCGCGGACCTCGAAGGCGGGCCACTTGTAGAGGCTGGCCAGGAATACCGCGCCCACCGCGAGCACGGCGCCCGAAAACGCGCCCGACTCGATGATGAGCTCGCCGTCGAGCGCCATCAGCGTCCCGTCACGCTTGACGCCGGTCTTGAGCTTGATGACGACTTGCGGCGCCGGCATCCCGGCGATCAGCTCCTCGCGCCGGGTCATCACGTAGCGAACGGGGCGGCCGGTCACGCGCGCGAGCTCGGCCGTGACGGGCTCGCAGAGCGCACGGATTTTGCCGCCGAAGCCTCCGCCGCATTCCACGGGAATGACCTTGATGCGGTTCTCCGCGATCTCGAGCACCTCGGCGACCTCGCTGCGCGTGTTGAACGAGCCTTGTGTGCTGGCCCACAGCGTGAGCTGCCCGGTCGTGTCCCACTGCGCGAGCACCGCGTGCGGCTCGAGATATCCCTGATGGACCATCGGAATGCGGTATGTCTTCTCGATCACGACGTCGGACGCGGCGAGACCCTTGGCGACGTCGCCGCGGGCGAGCTTGGCCTGCTGCGAGATGTTCACCGCCTTCGCCGGCTTGGCCACCGCGGCGACGCCCGAGACGCTGCCGTGGGCCTGCGCCTCGCTCGTGTCGGCCTCGGTTCCGGCCTCGGCGACCGGCGGCGCGCCCGGCGTCATCGACTCGAGCGGATCGACGGCGGCGGCCAGCACCTCGTACTCGACGTCGATGAGGTCGAGCGCCTCTTCGGCGATCGCCACCTCGTCGGCGGCGACGGCGGCGACCGGCTGTCCCGCGAACACGACGCGATCGATCGCGAGCACGGCGTGGGCGCGCGTCGGCGCCTTCTTCTTCAGATACGGCATGTCGGCGGCTGTGAGCACGGCGCGCACGCCGGCCAGCGCCTTGGCGCGGCTCGTGTCGATGCGCTTGATCCGCGCATGGGCATGCGGGCTGCGAAGCAGCTTGGCGTGCAACAGCCCCTTCGGCTGGATGTCGGCGACGTATTGCACCTTCCCTGTCACCTTTTCCGGCCCGTCGGGCCGTGGAATCGACAGCCCGACTCCCTTGACGTCGCGCGTCGTCTTCATCACGCTCGCCATACCGTTTTATCCTTTTCGCGCCGCGGTGCCCGCGGCCTCGGAGATCGCCTCGACCATCTTGGTGTAGCCGGTGCATCGACACAGGTTGCCGGCGATCGCGTAGCGGATGTCTTCCTCGGACGGTTTGGCGTTCTCGGCCAGCAATGACGCCGCCGCCATGAGGACGCCAGGGATGCAGAACCCACACTGCGGCACGCCGTGACGGACGAACGCTTCCTGCACGGGCGTCAGGGCGGCGCCGCGCGCGAGCCCTTCGATCGTGGTCACGGAGCGCCCGCGCGCCTGCATGGCGAGCACGAGGCAGCTCGCCACGAGCTTGCCGTCCAGATGGACGGAGCACGCGCCGCAGTCACCGGTGCCACAGCCCTCCTTCGGGCCGGTGAGGCCGAGATCCTCACGGAGCGCATCGAGCAGCGTGACATAGGGCTGCACGAGCGCTTCGACGCGCTCGCCGTTCACAGTGAAGCTGAGCACCTGTTTGGCCACGACCAACCCTCCGTTCAGGCCGTTGCGCGCTCGAGCGCGATGGTCAGTGTGCGGCGCGTGAGCACGCGTACCAGGTGATGACGAAACTCCGCCGAGCCGCGCTGATCGCTGATCGGCCGCGCCGCCTCCACGGCGAGGTCAGCGGCGCGCGCGATCGCCTGCGGCGTCACAGGCTGACCCTCGAGCGCGTGCTCGGCGGTGGTTGCACGCACCGGCGTCGGCGCCACCGCGGCCAGCGCGATGCGCGCCTTGCGACAGACGCCGTCCGTCAGCCAGATCTGCGAGGCGACGCCGACGACGGCGATGTCGAGCTCGCGCCGCGGCGTGTGACGCAGGTAGGCGCCGCCGCTTCGGGGTCCGGTGGGCGGCACCGCGAATTCCACGAGCAGCTCGTCCGGAGCCAGCACCGTTTGCCGCACGCCTGTGAAGAACGACGCCATGGGAACCTTTCGCCGCCCACTCGAGCCCGCGATCACCGCGTCGGCATCGAGCGCGACCAGCGGCGGCGCCATGTCCGCGGAGGGCGCGGCGTTGCAGACGTTGCCGCCCAGCGTCGCCAGATTGCGGATCTGGATGGAGCCGACGAGCGCGCCGCTTTCCGACAACGAAGGCAGCGCCGCGCGCAGCCGCGGGTCGCGCTCGAGCGTGCGCGCGGTGACGGCGGCGCCGATGCGAAAGCCGCTTTGCGCGTCGCCGTCGAGCATGCGTAGATCGGAGACAGCGGAGAGGTCGACGACGGTGGCGACGTTCAGCATGCCGACTTTCAACTGAGCGATGAGATCGGTGCCGCCGGCGAGCACCTTGACCTCGGGGCCGCGGCCCTTCAGGGCGCGCAGGCATTCATCGACGCTGGCGGGGGTGACGAGCTCGAATCGACGCACGAAGTCTCTCCGATCGCTGAGTGTGCGGTGATTGTGGGCGCTGCCGCGCCATCCGTCAAACGCTTGGACGGTACTATGCTCGAGCGAGCACAGTCAACCGAAGCCCTTGTAAAAATGAAAAGCCCCGACGATGGCTGCGGCGCGTGGTGCATTCACTCGCGCGTCGCGCCGCCCCGCTGGTGAGGCGGGATCGTCGGGGCCGGTGGTGCCTGGACTCCCAGGCGCGCCACCTCGAGCTAGCGTGGACCCTGCCTAGGAGGCAACCACCTCACAGATCACCGTAGAGGAACACATCGGCTGGATCACCTCCTATTCTCGGCAAGCCCACCACGCGGGCCCAGTTCCCACCTACCCAGAACCGGATGCCGACTCCCGGCCCGGGGCCCGACCACGTCAGCCGTCGGCGGAATTGTCGACGGGGACGCCGATGGAGCGCTGTTGTCGCTCCGGCCGAATTGCCCTCATCGTACCCCCGGCCTTTTCGGCCGCCAAACAAAAACTATCCGTCGCTATTTCACGACGATACGATCGCGATTGCGCTCCCAGAGTCCCGCGCCGATGCCCTCGACCTTGCGCAGATCCTCGCCGCGCTTGAAGGGCCCGTGCTCCTCGCGATAGTGGACGATGCGCTCGGCCACGGCGCGGCCGACGCCGTCGAGCTTCTGCAGCTCCTTCGCCGAAGCGGTGTTGATGTTGATTTTGTCGTGCGTCTCGCCGACCGCGGCGCTGGAGGCGCTCGACTCGGCGACGACGGCGGCGACGGCCGGACTCGCGGCGAGTGCGGCCAACAAGGTGAAGGTGACGATGCGACGTGCCATGCGGTCCTCCCGTGTGAGCATGCACTGCGCGCTCGAGAAATTTCGAGCGACGCCATTGCACGGCGCGGCGCGCGACGAGTCAATGTGCAATGTCGCGCACGCGTACAAAAAGAAACGGGACGACGGTGCTATCATCCGTGCGATGCGCGCCGTGGTCGCGTGGCTCGTCCTCCTCCTTGCTGTCGCCACGTTCGAGACCGGTCGGCATTCCGTCCACCACCTCGATGACGACGATCTGGCCGCGTGCGTCGTCGCGTGCGCGGCCACCAACGTGCCGGTCGCCGAGGCGCCGCCGGTCAACGTGGCGGCGGTCGCGGATGTCGTTCGGGCTCTGACGATCGACGTCGGACTGCCCGCGCCCTCCAGCCGTGCCCTCGATGTCCACGAGGGACGCGGCCCGCCTCCGCTGCTCTCCGCGTAGAGCGTCGTCTCAGCCGAACGCACTCGACACTCGTGCGCCCGTCCGCTCGCCGGACGGGGACATGCGGAGAGCGGTCATGAACACGAAGCGTCTCACGTGTGCTCTCGTGGCCATCGCGATCGTGCTCGGCGGCAACGTCCGCCGGGCCGATGCGCACGGATTGATCGGCAAATGCTTTCTGCCCGCCACGCTCGCGATCGACGATCCCTTCGTCGCCGACGAGCTGTCGCTCCCGACGATCTCCCACATCAAGCAGCGGGCTTCCGGTGACACCCCCGCGACGAAGGAAACGGACGTCAGCGCGGAATTTTCGAAGCGGCTCAGCCCCAATCTCGGAGTGAGCCTGGAGACCAGCTACAAGATTCTCGATCAGGACAATGACAAGACCCTGCATGGATTCGACAACCTCGGGGTGAGCCTCAAGTACGTCTTCTTCAGAAGTGAAGCGCATCAAACGCTGCTGTCCGCCGGTCTCGCGTGGGACGTCGGCGGGACGGGATCCTCGAAAGTCGGGGCCGAGTCGTTCGATACGGTCACGCCACAGCTGTTCTGGGGCAAATGTCTCGGCGATCTCCCGGAGTCGCTCGGCGTGCTGCAGCCGCTGGTGTTCACCGGCACGTTCGGTGTGTCGATACCCACGCGCCACTCCAACAAGATCGTCGCGACCGATCCCGACACCGGGGCGCCGGACATCCACCGGGAAGCGAATGCCTCCGTCGCGCAGTGGGGGTTCAGCGTGCAGTACGATCTCTACTATCTGCAGTCCTTCGTGCGAGACATCGGACTGCGCGCTCCGTTCAACCGCCTGGTTCCTCTCGTCGAATTCGCGATGCAGACACCGCTCGACGATCCGAAGAGCGCCGGCCGCACGACGGGTACCATCAACCCGGGCATCATCTGGTTCGGCCGGTACGTGCAGATCGGCATCGAGGCGCAGATTCCCGTCAACGAGCGGACGGGAAAGAACGTCGGCGTGCTCGGCCAGCTGCACTTCTATCTCGACGATATCGCGCCGCGAATCTTCACGTGGACGCCGTTCCATGGTGTGCTGGGGCCGACCTTCGCCCGCTAGGGCGCGCGCACTGCTCCTTGCGGCGGTCCTGCTGGTCGCCCCGCCGTCGGCGCGCGCCCACGCGTTCCCCGAGCACGCCGACCCGCGCGTCGGCGCCAGCGTCGGGGCGTCGCCGCCCGAAGTCCGCATCTGGTTCGACGGCGAGATCGAGCCCGTCTTCAGCACGGTCCGCGTCGAGAACGAGAACAAGCAACGCATGGACCGCGGCGATGGCGGGGTGAGCTCCGAGGATCATCGCCTGCTCGCCGTTCGCATCCCGCCGTTGGCGCCCGGCAAGTATCGCGTGTACTGGAGCGTGGTCGCTCGCGACGGTCACCGCACCGAAGGTGACTATCCGTTCACGGTCAAGTAGCGGAGCCGCGCGTGACGGCCACGGCGGTTATCGTGCAGTGGTGGTCGCTGACGGCCGTCGCGGCACTGCTCGGGGCGGTGGTGCTGGACATCGTCGTGCTTCCGGGCACCTCACCCGAGCTCAGTGCCGCGCGCCGGCGTCTGGGACGATGGATCACCGCGTCCGCGGTCATGGTGTTGCTCGCGAGCGTCGCATCGCTGATGATCCGGGCCACCACGATGGCCGGTGCCCGTCCGAGCCTCGCGCTCGCTGCGCTTCCGATCATCCTGACGCAGACGCATTTCGGGACGATCTGGTGCGCACGATTGCTCGCCGCCGGCGCGTTTGTCCTCGTGTGGCAGCTGCCATTTCGGCCTGCGCGCGTGGTCGGGCTCGCGCTCGTGCTCGGCATCGCCCTGACCACAAGCCTCACCGGTCACGCCGCCGACTGGGGCGCGATGACTGTTCGCGTCTTCGTCGACTGGGTGCATGTCGCGAGCTCGGCCATCTGGGTCGGCGGCCTCTTCGGCCTCGCGGCGATCGTGCTGCGCGCAGCGGGAGCCTGGCCCGCGCCCGTTCTGGCCGCCGTGGCGACCCGGTTCTCCCGGCTCGCCGGCGGTTGTCTTCTCTTCGTCCTCCTCACGGCGGTCTACAACGCCTGGATCAACATCCCGTTCGTCTCCGCGCTCTGGACGACGGCGTATGGCGGCGTGCTCATCGCCAAGATCGTCGTCGCTCTGGCGATCGTCGTCATCGGTGCGCTGAACCGGTTCACCATTCTCCCTGGGCTTGGCGACCAGCGCGGCGCTGGCCCCGGCTATCGGATCTTTCGCCTGGTGCGGTTCGTTCGCCGGCAGCGCAGAGCGTCGGCGACGGCCTTGCCGCCGCAGCGCTTTGCCGTCTACGTGAGCCGTGAGGCCGTCCTCGGCGTCCTCGTGTTCGCCTGTACAGCGCTGCTCACGGAATCCACGCCTCCGCGGCACGCGGCGCACCTCATGCGTAGCGGCGCCGCAGAGCGCGGACCGTATCGATTGACGATGGAGCAGCTGCACCGCCAGGGTGGGATCCCGCACGGCTGGATCTTTCGGCCTGCAGAGGGCGATGCCGAGCGCGGGCGCAACGTTTTCGTGAGGCTCGAGTGCTTTGCGTGCCACGCGGTCGGGGGCGAATCGTTTCCGCCGCCCTCGCGGCCCGGCCCGGATCTCACCGGGATGGCACGTCACCACCCTGCGGGCTATCTCGCCGAGTCGGTGATCAATCCGAACGCGGTCATCGTGCAGGAGCCCGGCTACACCGGCCCCGACGGGCTCTCGATCATGCCGGATTATCGCGACCGCCTCACGCTCGCGGAGCTCGACGATCTGGTCGCCTACCTGAAAAGCCTCGACTGAGCGGGGTGCGATTCGCCGCTATACTGCCGGCGACGATTCGCCGACCTCTGGAGAGGAGGCAGCGCGATGCTCAAGGACTTCCGGGCGTTCCTCATGCGCGGCAACGTGGTCGACCTCGCGGTCGCCGTCGTCATCGGTGCGGCCTTCGGCGCCATCGTGACGTCGTTCGTCAACGACATCCTGATGCCGCCCGTCGGCCGACTTCTCGGCCACGTCAATTTCTCCGACCTGTTCGTCACGCTGTCAAAAGGCTCGTATCCATCGCTGGCGGCGGCGAAGGCGGCGGGTGCCGCGACGCTGAACTACGGAGTCTTCCTCAACACCGTGGTGAACTTCGTGATCATCGCATTCGCAGTGTTCCTGCTCGTGCGCGGGATCGAGACGCTCCGGGCCAAGCCCGCGCCGGCGTCGCCGTCCACGAAGGAGTGTCCGCAGTGCGTGATGACGATTCCGATCCGCGCCGCGCGCTGTCCGCACTGCACGTCGACCCTGTGAGGGCCCCGCTAGTCATCCTTCGCGAGCCGATCGAGATACTCCTGCCACTCGACGGGCAGCAGCGACTTCTTGCGCGTGTTGCAGTCCTTGCACGCGCCGACGACGTTGCCGCGCACGGACGTGCCGCCGCGGCCGAGCGGCACGAGGTGATCCATGGTGAGCGCCTTGGGTCCGACGCGACGACGGCAGTAGTAGCAGATCCCGTCCGAGATGCGGCGCTTCCACCACGCGCTGGCGCGCAGCTCCCGCGCCTTCGCGCGCTGGCGCCGCAGCTCGTCGGGATCGATCGGCGCGTACAACTCAGTCATGGCCCGCCAGCGCGGTGGACAGCGCTTCCCACTCGCGCATCAGCCCCGACAGCTGCTGCACCGCCTCGTTACGCTCCAGCGTGATCGCGCGCACCCGATCGCCGTTGGCGTAGAGGCGCGGATCGCCGAGCGCGCGGCCGATCTCCTCGATCCGCCCCTCGAGGGCCTCGATCTTCCGCTCGATCTCGTCGACGCGCCGCCGGAGATCGCGCATCTCCGCCGTCGTCTTCCGCCGCACGATCCGCGCCACGGGCGTCATCTCGGCCGGCGCTGATGCGTTGGCGGTAGGAGCCGGTGGCGCGCTCGGCATCCGCCGAACCGCTCGCGCGACGGGTCGCGAGACTGTCTCGGGCTGACGAGTCCGCGCGACGGGCGGCGGCGATGGGGCGACGGGTGCCGTCGGCGCCGCCGGCGCCGGCCTCGGTCCGCCGGCAGCGGCCTGCGCCAGAGCTGCCAGATGGTCGTCGTAGCCGCCGAGGTAGCGGGTCAGCCGGCCGTGGTCGACGTGCGTGACCTCGGTCGCGATGCGATTGATGAAGTAGCGGTCGTGCGAGATGAAGACGATCGTGCCGGTGAACACGGCGAGCGCGTTCTCGACCACCTCGCGCGAGGCGAGATCGAGATGGTTCGTCGGCTCGTCCAGGCACAGCAGCGCGGCCGGGCGTACGAGCATCTTGGCCAGGGCCAGACGCGCCTTCTCGCCGCCCGACAGCACCGCGACCTTCTTGTCCACCGCGTCGCCGGAGAAGAGAAATGCGCCGAGGATCGCGCGCAGCCGCGTATGCGGCAGCGCGGGCGCGGCGGCGATGATCTCCTCCAACACGGTGTTCGACAGCGTCAGCGCGTCGAGCTGGTGCTGCGCATAGTAGTGGACCGCGACGTGCGCGCCGAGGATGCGCTCGCCACGCTCGAAAGGCAGGACGCCGGCCAGAATTTTCAACAGCGTGGACTTGCCGGCGCCGTTCTCACCCACCAGCGCCACGCGCTGACCGCGCTCGACCTCGAAATCGACGCCGGCATACACGACGTTGTCACCGTACGCCTTGTGCACTCCAGCCAGCGTCGCGACGCGCCGTCCCGTGCGCGGCGGCTCGGGAAACTTGAAATGGATGCGTCGCGCCGCGCCGGGAAGCTCGATGCGCTCCACACGCTCGAGCATCTTGATGCGGCTCTGCACCTGCCGCGCTTTCGTCGCCTGGTAGCGAAAGCGCTCGATGAAGCGCTCGATCTCCTCGATGCGCTTGGCCTGGTTGCGCGCCTGCGCCTCCAGCAGCGCGTGGCGCGCCTCGCGCTCGACGAGGTAGTCGTCGTAATCGCCCTGATAGACGGTTAACCCGACCGCCGACAGCTCGGCGATCGACGTCACCATCCGGTTGAGGAAATAGCGGTCGTGCGAGACGACCACGACCGTGCCTGGGTAGCCCGCGAGAAAATCTTCGAGCCACGCCAGCGATTCGAGGTCGAGATGGTTCGTCGGCTCGTCGAGCAGCAGCAGCGAAGGCGACAGCAGCAGCAGTCGCGCCAGCGCCGCCCGCATCCGCCACCCGCCGGAAAATTCGGTGAGCGGCCGCCCGAGCTCCTCGGGGCGGAAGCCGAGCCCGCTCAGGATCGCCCTGGCCTCACTCTCGAGTCGGTATCCACCGAGCGCCTCGAAGCGATGCTGCAGGTCGCCGTAGCGTGCGGTGAGCGCCTCCGTCGGCGTCGTCGCCAGCGACGCCGCAACCTCCTCCATGTCGCGCTCGAGCGTCCACACGTCGGCGAAGCCGGCGAGTGCCTCCGCCAGCACCGAGCCCTCGCCCACGGCGGCGGCTTCCTGGGCGAGATAGCCCACGGTGGTCGCGCGCGGTCGGCTCACGCGCCCGGCGTCCGGCTCGTCGAGCCCGGCGAGGATGCGACACAGCGTCGTCTTGCCGGCGCCGTTGGGCCCCACGAGCCCGATCCGCTCCCGCTCGGCGATGCGCCACGACAGATCGCGGAAGAGGACTTGCCCGCCGAACGACTTGGCGATCGACTCGACCGCGATCACTCGTGAGCTAGCCCAGGCCCTGCACGGACTCGGGTGTGATCTTCACCATCACCCGCACCTCGCCGGGCTGGCGGTTGGGATACTTGTCCTTGCCGATGTACTTCTTGGCCAGCGCGTCGATGTGCGCATCGGCGCCCTGCTCCGTCATCTCGGCCACGCGCCCGCGCACCTGCACGTAGCGGTACGGGTTGTCGGGATCCTGAGCGGACAGCGCGACGCGCGGGTTCGCCTCCAAATTGCGATCCTTCACGCGACCCCGCGCCGTATTGATCCGAACGTGCGTCCCGTCGAAGTCGCACCACACCGGCGTCACTTGCGGACGGCCGTCGGTCCCCACGGTGGCGAGGTGGCAGAAGGCTTTCTTGTCGAAGATGTCGCGATACTTGCCGAGATTCGCCGCCATGCTCATTTCCTCCCCGCTTTGAGCTGCTCGAGCACCGAGAACGCGTGGCGGATCGACTTGACCGCCAATGTGCCACCCATGAGGACGCCGATGTCCAGCGTCTCTGCGATCTCCGCGTCGGTCGCGCCCTGGTCGAGGACCTCCTCGACACGGTGATCGATTCAGTCGAAACAGTTCTGTGAGACGGCCACTGCGAGCGCGGTCAGCTCCTTGTGCTTCTTCGACAGCGCGCCGTCCGCGAACACTTCCTTGCCGATCTCACCGTAGGCCCGGTACACCCTCATCGGTGACTTCAGCATCAAGCCGTTGAGCCGCTTCTTCTCCGCGTTCCGCTCGTGCACGTGCATGGACGCCCCCGTCGCGTTATGAGGCTTTCGTCAGCTCTTCACCGCGCGCGTCGGCCATCGCCCGAAGCGCGAAGAGGAGCCGCACGACGCACTGCTGGACGAGCAGCGCGTCCTGCGTGAACGGATCCGCCAGCCACTCGCGCGCCCACTCACGATTCTCGGCGGCAAACCCGAGCGTGGGCGACAACTTCTGGAGCCTCAGCAGCATGTCGTCCTGCGGCAGGCCGGCCGCACGCAGCCGATCCACGACCGCGGCGCGCACGGCGGCGTTCCAGATGCCCGTCAGTCCCTCGAGCAGCGCTCCGTAGCAGGTCAGCCCTTCCTTCTGGGCCAGCGCCTGCAGGACCGCGGGGACGAGGGGGTTGACGACCGTGTCGCCGTCCTCGTCGGTGCCGAAGAGCGGGCCGATCACAGGATCGGCGTTCGGCTCGTCGAGCCGCTCGACGAGTGAGGCGGCGTCTGCCGCCGGCACCGGCGTGAGCTGGGCAAGCCGATCGAGAAACGGAACGTCGCCTGCCATGTCGACCTCCTATCCCCCGGCCCGCGTCGGTTCCTCGCGCATGTCCGGCCGTGCCAGCTCGCGCGCCCGGCCCGCCGGCACGAGGAATGCGGACGCGAGCGCGAGCGCGCTCACGCCGAGACCCACCACGAAGACCCCGTGCAGAGCCTCGGCCATCGACAATCCGATCGCGAGCCGGCGCACCATCACCGCCCCCATGACCGAGAGTCCCACGGCTCCGCCGATCGTGCGCAAGAACTGCGTCAGCGAGGTTGCCGCGCCCAGATCGCTCCGCGCCACGGCGCTCTGCGCGGACAGGAGCATGGGGACGAAGGTCAGGCCCATCCCAACACCCCCGAGCAGCGCATCCCGCATCGCGGTCGCCTGGCTCAGGCCGGGCGCCCAGCGCGTGAGGAGCAGGAACGCGGCCGCCAGGCACGTCATGCCGGTCACGACAGGCGCGCGATAGCCCACCCGCAGCACCAGCCTCGCGCTGAGGATCGACATCGCCACCCAGCCGAGCACGAACGGGATCAGCACTACGCCGGCCGCGGTCGCCGACATGCCGCCGACGTGCTGCAGGAACAACGGCACGAACGAGATGGCGCCGAACATCGCCATGCCGGAGAGAAAGCCGTTGACGCCCGCCGCGAACACCATCCGGTGGCGAAAGAGACGGAAGGGCACGATCGGCTCGCTCGCGCGCCGTTCCACCGGCACGAACGCCGCGAGCGCGAGGACCGCCACGGTCAGCGGCGTGATCACGTCGCCGCCGGTCCACACGCCGACGCGTCCGGCCTCGAGGATTCCGAAGAGCAGCGCCGAGATGCCGCCGGTGAACAGCGCAACGCCGGCCCAGTCGAAGGCATGCCGCCGGCGGACGACGGCGCCCGGCAGCGCGCCGGCCAGCAGCGCGATGGCCACGGCGCCGAATGGCAGGTTCACGTAGAAGACCCACCGCCAGGAGCCGAGATCCGTGAGCACGCCGCCGAGCAGTGGGCCGAGCAGCGACGCCACCCCCCACATTGCCGACACGTAGCCCTGCATGCGCGCCCGCTGCTCGAGGCCGAAAAGCTCGCCGATGATCGTCATGCCGAGCGTCATGAGCGAGCCGGCGCCGAGGCCCTGCACCATCCGGAAGGCGATGAGCTGCGTCATGTTCTGCGCCACGCCCGACAGCGCCGAGCCGAGCAGGAACACGCCGAGGCCGGTGAGATAGACCGGCCGACGGCCGAACAGATCGGAGACACGACCCCAGAGCGGCATGGTGACCGTGGAGGTCAGCAAAAACCCGGAGAAGACCCAGGAGTAGATGTGCACACCGCCCAGGCTCTCAACCACCCTCGGCATCGCGGTGGCCACCACCGTCGATTCCATCGCCGCCAGGAACACCGAGAGCATGACGCCGTAGAGCGCCCGGCGCTTGCGCGCGTCGTCCGGGATCAATGTCCCCCCGTGCAGGCGGCACAACGGCAGAGCGCGCGTAGATCCGCATACGGATAGACGCTGGTGTGCGCGTCCATCCACGTCACGGCGAGACCGGCGTCGGTACGACGGATGCTCTGAGGCCACGTGGCCGATTCGCTCACGGCCTCGAGCGTGGCGCAGACGCCGCAGCCGCATGCCCGGCGCAGCGCTTCGAACGGATAGATCGATCCGTGATCGTCGGCCCAGGTGACACCGAGCGCGTAGCGTCCGACGAGATGCACATCGCGCGGGACGTCGGGATTGGGCTGGCCGACGATCGGCAGGCGGCCCTTCACGCCTCCCCTCCGCGCGCCGCGGCATAGAGGCGCATGCCGGCCAGCAAGTAGTGGACGGCGACGTTCTGGTGGGCGCCCCACACCCGCGCCCGCCGCCGGATCGCCTCCTCGCTCAGCGCCCGACCACGACGCGCATAGTGATGATCGAACGCCTTGCGCACCGCGAGATCACCGGCCGGGCAGATGTCGCCGCGCCCACAGCAGCGCGCGAGGAACCAGTCGGCCGTCCACCGTCCGAGCCCGCGGAGCGCCGTGAGCATGGTGATGACGTCCGCGCTCGGCGCGCTCATCAGCGCGTCGAGATCGAGCGTGCCGCGGACGACGCCGCGGGCGACGTCGCGGATGTACTCGCCCTTGCGCGTGGAGAACTTCAGCGTCCGGTATTCCCGCAGACGCGCGGCGGCGAGCCGGGCCGGCGTCGGAAACGCCCAGACCTCACCGCCCGGCGTCGCGATCGGCGTACCCCAGCGGCGCACGAGGCGCGCGCGGCACGCGAACGCGAAGGAGAGGTTCACCTGCTGCGCCGAGATCGAGCCGATCAGCATCTCCAGCGGCGTGGCGGCCAGCGTCGGACGCATCCCGTACAGCGGCTGCACCAGCGGCGCGAGCGCGGCGTCGGCCTTGGCCATGCGGTAGAAGCCGACCAGGTCGAAGTCGAGACCGTACAACCGACGGACCTCGGCCGTGACCGCCCGCTCGACCTCCGCGCCATCACCGGGGATCGCGATGGTGAGACGAGTGTCGTCGACGCCGCCAGACGCGCGCACCTCGTAGGGCAGCAGCCGCTCGCCGATCCGGAGCACGCGACGGAGCACGGCCCCGTCGACGCGAGTGGTCGGATCCTCTCCCCAGCGGTGGTAGCGCGCGAGCGTGGCCGCGACGTCGAGTGGGCCGTCGACGGCGAGAGTGAGCTCCATCGGCCTGATCACGCGATCGTCGAGTGTACCAGAGTCTTCAGTGCCGCAGGTGATACGGCACGTCGGTGACGATCACGTTCTTGCGAAACAGGAGGGTGCCCTTGATCAGCAGCGCGGTCTGGTTGTGCAGGATCTGCTGCCACCAGCGCGCCGGAATGAACTCCGGCAGCACGATCGTCACCACGTGGTTGTCGCCGTGGCGCTGGAGCTGATCGATGTATTCGAGCAGCGGCCCGAGCAGCGAGCGGTAGGGCGACGTGAGCACGATGAGCGGCAGGCCCTGGCCCCACTTGCCCCAGCGCTCCTCGAGCCGACGCGTCCGCTCCGGATCGGTCTCCACGTACAGCGCCTTCGCGGTAGGCGACAGCGTCTGGGCATATTGCAGCGCGTGCACGACCCCGCGATGCAGGTCGCCCACGAGCACCAGCACTGTGTTCGTCATCGGCGGCGGCACCGAGTAGTCGTCGAGCGAGAGCTGTCGCGCGACCTCACCGTAGTGGTGATGGACGACGAGGAAGATGACGACGAGCGTGGGAATCAGCAGCACCACGATCCAGGCGCCGTGCGAGAACTTCGTCACCGCGATCGTCACCATGACGACGCCGGTCACGAGCGCGCCCACCCCGTTGAGCGTCAGGCGCCACCACCAGCCCTGCCCGCGCACGCGCATCCAGCGGCGCACCATGCTGCCTTGCGAGAGCGTGAACGACACGAAGACGCCTACGGCGTAGAGCGGAATCAGCGCGTGGGTGTCGCCCTTGAAAATCAGCAGCAGCGCGATGGCCACGCTGCCGAGGATGACGATGCCGTTGGAGAACACGAGGCGGTCGCCCTGTGTGGAGAACTGGCGCGGGATGAAACGGTCGCGCGCGAGAAAAAAGGCGAGGCGCGGGAAGTCGGCGAACGACGTGTTGGCGGCCAGCAGCAAGATGAGCATCGTCACGAGCTGGAGCTCGTAATAGAGGAAGCCGCCGCCGAACACGTGGCGGGCCAGCTGTGACACGACGGTCTCGTGCTCCTTGGGAACGATGCCGAAGTCATAGGCGAGATACGTGATGCCGAGGAAGAGCGTGACGAGGATCGCCCCCAGCCACGAGAGCACCACGCGCGCGTTGCGGGCTTCGGGCGCCTTGAACGCGGGGACACCGTCGGACACCGCCTCCACGCCGGTCAGCGCCGCGCATCCGGAGGCGAACGCCCGCAACAGCAGGAAGATCCCGATGCCTTCGAGCCCGGGCGCGTGCCCCTGGTAGGGCGCCTCGCCGAGGAAATCGAACATCGCGCCGGCCCCGCCGTACACGACGACCGCGAACAGACTGGCGACGAAGAGGTACGTCGGCGCCGCGAACAGCTTGCCCGATTCGCGAATCCCGCGCAGGTTCGCCACCGCGATGGCGGCCACCGCCGCCACGCAGAGGACGACACGGTACGGAAACAGCCACGGCACGGCGGATGTCACCGCGGCGATCCCCGCCGCCACGCTGACCGCAACCGTCAGCACGTAGTCGATCAACAGGGCCGCGCCGGCCACCAGCGCCGGATACACGCCGAGGTTGTCCTTCGAGACGATGTACGCGCCGCCACCCTGCGGGTAGGCGCGGATCGTCTGGCGGTAGGACGACACGACGACGGCGATGAGGATGGCGATGGCGATCCCGATCGGCAGCGAGTAGGACAGCGCGGCGCTGCCCGCGAGGATCAGCACCAGGAGGATTTCTTCGGTCGCGTAGGCGGTGGACGACAGCGCGTCGGAGGCGAAGACCGCCAGGGCGGTGGGCTTGGACAGGCGTTCGTGCCGGGACTGCGCCGTCGGTAGAGGCGTTCCGACGAACAGTCGTTTCAGCTGGTGCAGACGCACCGGAGCATGATACGCCGCTCGCCCCGACGACGTCAGCGTTCGGCGGCTAGAACGGAGACGGCTGTTGGCGGTGCTGGTCCGCGGCGTTCTCGAAGCGCGCGTACTGCGGAAGGAAGACGACCTTCACGGTGCCGGTGGGTCCGTTCCGCTGCTTTCCGATGATGACCTCGGCGATGTTCTCCTCGTCCGGCGGCACGTCCTCGCGGTACACGCGCGCGCGATAGAGGAACAGTATGACGTCGGAGTCCTGCTCCAGCGCGCCGGAGTTGTGGCTGACGATCCCGTCCGCCAGCCACGACTCGGGTCCCGGCACCGTCAGGTCGAAGACGTCATCGTGGCCCGCCGGTTCGATGGCGACGATCCGGTCCCACTCGACGTCGCGTCGTGACGCCTCGCCCGTGCGCTCGGCGTCGACCACCGCCGCGTAATCGTGCAGCATCTCCGGGATGTGATTGGCGACGGCGAGCATGTCGCGCGTGCTCACCTCGCTGATCCGCGCCCAGCCGCGCTGTGAGAACAGGCGATGCTCCTGCGTCGCCCGGATCGACCGACCGGACGCCAGACTGATCATCCGCAGCGCACGGCGCCCGACGCGCCAGACGCGCTCGCTCTTCGCGGTGACGATGGCGCCGCGCGGCGTCATCGCGAGAACCTCCGGCGCCGTCCCCACCAGATCGCGGATCGGAACACGGCGGCCGTCGGTGAGCAGCACGAGCGTGTCCCCGGTGACGCACTCACGAAGATCGGAGAGCTGGGGCCGGAAGTCGCGCTGGGCGCGCGCCTCCACCGCGCGCGAGAGCTGCGAGAGCGCGACGACCGGCACGTTGAGCTCCTTGGCGAGCGCCTTAAGCGAGCGCGAGATTTCCGAGATCTCCTGCTGGCGATTGTCCAGCGCCGCGCGCCCGCGCATCAGCTGCAGATAATCGATCACCAGCAGATCGAGGCCGTGCTCGGCCTTCATTCGCCGGGCCTTCGCGCGCGCTTCGAGGACGGTGAGCCCTGGGCTGTCGTCGATGAAGATTTTCGCTTCCGACAGTCGACCCGCGGCCGCGGTGAGACGGTGCCAATCGGAGGACGAGAGAAACCCGGTGCGGACCGCCTGTGAGTCGACCTTGGCTTCCGAGCACAGCATGCGCTGCACGAGCTGCTGCGCCGACATCTCGAGGCTGAGCACGAGCGCCGTCCCGCGTAGCGTGACGCCGACGTGCTGCACGATGTTGAGCGCAAACGCGGTGTTGTGGGTGACGACGTGGTCGTCGGTGATGTAGAGCGCCGAGGGGTGCGTCACCGCGATGCACTGCGTCGCCGCCACGCGTGTTGGCTCGATCGACGCGAAGATCGGGCGGCGCGGCCGTCGGGGCGTCAGAGTTCCGATGCGCTTCGACGACAACGTCACGAGCTCCTTGGGCTCGGGGTAGTCGATCGTGCAGACGAACGGCGCCCGGGTGGACCGCCGGCGGACGGAGCACCACCCGCCCAGCGATCGCGCGAGCGCGGCGACCGCACGCGCGAGCGATCCGCTACGAACGCTGAGCCGCAGCCTGCCCCGCGCCTCCACCACTCCGCCCGCGTCGAGGAGGCCGCGCAGCAGGGCCACCCGGGCGGCGCGGCAGGCATCGATATAGATGTCGGGAACGAACCGCTGCGCCGCGCCGATGTCCCAGAGTCCGAGCCGCCCCAGCGCCTCGATGATCGTGCCGGCCGTCCGGCCCTCGGCGCGCTCGGCCACGTGGGCCAAAAGCTCAGCGTCGGACGTCCAGAAGCGGAGTGCGCCGCCGGAGAGCTCTCCGGCCACGAGCAGCGCGCCCAGCAGCCACGGGTCGACCGGCAGTCGGTCCGCGTGCCCGTCCTCGCCTGACGCCGTGTCGATGCCGAGGCTCGAGCGATAGTGCTTGCGCGCGAGCAGCGTCGCGATCTGCGCCGTGGTCAGAACGCGTGGCTCCGGCCACGCCCGGTGGTGAACCCGCCAGAGATGCTCGGCGCAGCATTCCGTGGAACGTCCATCCGAGAACGTGACGCGATAGACCTGGCGCTGGCCTTGAGGAAACACGCCGAGCACGCGCGACTCGCGACCGTCGATCGAGGCCAGCGCGTCACCGACCTGCAGCTCGCCCATGCGCTTGCTGCCCGTGGGCGTCCTGACTCGGGCGTCGAGCGGCTGCGCCTTCCCCATGCTTGGCCGTCCGGCGATGATGATGAAGTCCGACGGCTGGAATCCGGATGTCTCGAGGTCGAGCTTCTCGAAGCCCGTGGCGACCCCGGTGACGTGCTCCTTCCGCTCGTACAGACGCTCGATGTACTCGAAGGTGTTCTTGAGAATCTTCGCGACGGGCAGCGCGCTGCCTTCGAGCCGGCGCTCGGCCAGGCTGAAGATGCGCTTCTCCGCGTCGTCGACCAGCGTCTGAACGTCCTCCTTGGCATCGAACGCCTGGCCGATGATGTGCGTCGAGGTCTGGATGAGCTCGCGCAACACCGCCATGTCGCGGACGATCGCCGTGTAGGACGCCAGGTGCGCGGCGATCGAGGCCTCTTCCATCAGGAGCGCGATCGCGGCGGGGCCGCCGACGAACTGCAGCTGGTCGGTGCGGCGCAGCTCCTCGCTCAGCGTCAGCGAGTCCACCGGCGCCCCGCGATCGAACAGCCTGAGCATCGCCTGATAGATCGCGCGGTGCGCTTCGGTATAGAAGTCCGACGGCCGCAGCACCTCGACGACACGCGGCAGCGCCTCGCGGCCTTCCAGGAGCACGGCGCCGAGCACGGCGCGCTCGGCGTCGAGGTTGTGCGGCGGAATGCGGGTGGGAACTTCGAGCGGACTCAACGACGGGCTCCGTCGCAGATGCCGAGCATTGCGGCATCTTCCGCGCGCCGCGTCGCCGGCGTCAAACAAATTCAGCTAGTCACAAGTCATCCACATGTGGCGACGCCGATACGGTGGATAAGCGGTGTGTAATCGCGCCGCCGACGTGGATGGCGCGTGGATGAAAACGACGACCCCCGAACGATGCGTCGTTCGGGGGTCGGTGTCGCGGACGCGCGACGGGTCGAGCGCTATTCGCGGACGACGCTGATCTTCAGCTGCGCGGTGACGTCGGCATGCAGCCGAATGGGAACGACCGTCTCGCCGAGCGTCTTGATGGGCTCGTCGAGCTGAACACGCTTGCGCTCCACCTTCACGCCCTGCTTGTCGAGAAACTCGACGAGGTCCTGTGACGTGACGGAGCCGAAGAGCTTGCCCTCCTCGGAGGCCTGGCGTCGCTCCTCATACGTGAGCGCCTCGATCCTGTCGCGCAGCGCCTCGGCGTCGCCCTTGATGCGGTCGGCCTTGGCGTTCGCCTGCTTCTTGATGTGCTCGAGGTTCTTGAGGTTGCCCGCGGTGGCGCTGAGCGCCAGCTTTTGGGGGATGAGGAAGTTGCGGGCGTAGCCGTCGGAGACGTCGCGGACCTCGCCGCGCCGGCCGAGCTTCTGCACGTCGTCCAGCAAGATGATTTTCATGAGCCGTTCCTAGTCCGTCGAGACGTATGGCAGCAGCGCCACCGTGCGCGCGCGCTTGATCGCGTGGGTGAGCTGGCGCTGGTGTCGCGCGCAGCTGCCGGAGATCCGGCGCGGAATGATTTTGCCGCGCTCGGTGACGAAGCTGCGCAGACGTCGCGTGTCCTTGTAGTCGACCAGGTCGACCTTGTCCGCGCAGAACTTGCAGATTTTTCGCCGGCCGAACCGGCGGCGCTTCATGGGCTTCGCTGCTGGCGGAATGGCGCTCCTCCTTTAACCGTTAGAACGGGACGTCGTCGTCGCCGCCGCCCGCATTGGCGGTCTCTTCGGCGAAGGCCGGCGCTGCCGCGGGCGCGCCGACGGCGGCGCCCTTCGTGCGGCTCATGAACTGAACGCGCTCGGCCACCACTTCTGTGACCGTCCGCTTCTGGCCGTCCTTGCCTTCCCAGTCGCGCGTTTGCAGGCGGCCCTCGACGAAGATGCCACTGCCCTTGTCGAGGTACTCACCGCACGACTCGGCCTGTTTGCCCCACACGACGACGGTCAGGAAGCAGGCTTCCTCCCGCTTCTCCCCCGACTGCGTCGTGTAGTTGCGGTTGACCGCCATCCGCAGATCTGCGACGGCGGTGCCGCTGGGCGTGTAGCGCAGCTCCGGAGGACGGGTCAGGTTGCCGATCAGCAGCACCTTGTTGAGGCTCGCCATCAGACCACCTCCTCGAGGACCTTGTCGTCCCCGCCGGGGGTTTCCTGCACCTTTCTCGAGCGAGCCTTCTTGCTGCGTGTCGGCACCCGCGTCGACAGAAAGCGCAGGACGTTTTCGTTCAGCCGGAGCTGCCGCTCGAGCTCCTTCACCATGGACGGCTCGGCCTTCGCCTCGAACACCGCGTACGTGCCTTCGCGTTGCTTGCGAATGTCGTACGCGAGCCGGCGCTTTCCCCAGTTGTCGACCTTGTCGACCTCGATCCCGAGCGACTTGGCCTGCTCACCGACCTGCGTGAGCAGCGTGGCGACTTCCTCATCGGTCGGCTTGGGATCGACGATCACGAGTATTTCGTACGGCCGCAGTGCACTCACCTCCCGAAACATCTTGGGTCGAAGCGCTTAACGATAACACATCATCAGGGGGCACCCGGTCAACGCCGGAAAAGAGATACGGCCCGGGCCGTCTTCGACCCGGGCCGTACGCCGGCACATCGCGCCGGCTGAACCGAGCTCCGACTACTAGTACATGTCTCCGTGCGGCATCGCGGGAGCCGCCGCGGGCTTTTCCTCCGGGATGTCGGTGACCAGCGCCTCCGTGGTCAGCAGCAGCGAGGCGATCGACGCCGCGTTCTGCAGCGCCACCCGCTCCACCTTCGCCGGATCGATGATGCCGGCCTGCAGCATGTCCACGTACTCGTTGCCGTCGGCGTCGAAGCCGCGCGTGGCGACCGTCTCGGCCTTCACCTTCTCGACGATCACGCTGCCCTCGAGGCCGGCATTCTCGACGATCTGGCGGATGGGCTCCTCGAGCGCCCGCCGGACGATCATGGCGCCGACCTTCTCGTCACCCTCGAGCTTCTTGAGGTTGTCGACGGCCTTCGCGCAGCGCAGCAGCGCCACGCCGCCACCCGGCACGATGCCTTCCTCCACCGCGGCGCGGGTTGCGTTGAGCGCGTCCTCGACGCGGGCCTTCTTCTCCTTCATCTCGGTCTCGGTCGCGGCGCCGACCTTGACCACCGCGACGCCGCCGGCCAGCTTGGCCAGCCGCTCCTGCAGCTTCTCGCGGTCGTAGTCGCTCGTCGTCTCGTCGATCTGAGCGCGGATCTGCTTGATGCGGCCCTCGATCGCGGACGACTTGCCCGCGCCCTCGACGATCGTGGTGTTGTCCTTGTCCACGACCACCTTCTTGGCGCGGCCGAGGTCCTCGAGCTTGATGTTCTCGAGCTTGATGCCCAGATCCTCGGTGATGGCCTTGCCACCGGTGAGGATCGCGATGTCCTCGAGCATCGCCTTGCGGCGGTCGCCGAAGCCGGGCGCCTTCACGGCGGCGGTGTGGAGCGTGCCGCGCAGCTTGTTGACGACCAGGGTGGCGAGCGCCTCGCCCTCGACGTCTTCGGCGATGATGAGGAACGGCTTGCCCGAGCGCGCCACCTGCTCGAGCAGCGGCAGCATGTCCTTCATCACGCTGATCTTCTTCTCGTGGATGAGCACGAGCGCGTCCTCGAGCACGACTTCCATGCGCTCGGCGTCGGTCACGAAGTAGGGGGACAGGTAGCCGCGGTCGAACTGCATGCCCTCGACCACATCGAGCACGGTGTCGGCCGACTTCGACTCCTCGACCGTGATGACACCGTCCTTGCCGACCTTCTCCATCGCCTCGGCGATCAGGTTGCCGATCGTCTTGTCGTTGTTCGAGGCGATCGTCGCGACCTGGGCGATCTCCTTCTTGTCTTTGGTCGACTTGCTGAGCTTCTTCAGCTCCTCGGTCACCGCCTCGACCGCCGCCTCGATGCCCCGCTTGAGGCCCATCGGATTGGCGCCGGCCGTCACGTTCTTCAGGCCCTCGCGGAAGATGGCCTGGGCGAGGACCGTCGCGGTCGTCGTGCCGTCACCCGCGATGTCGGAGGTCTTGGAGGCGACCTCCTTGAGCATCTGGGCCCCCATGTCCTCATAGGGATCCTTGAGCTCGATCTCCTTCGCGACGGTGACGCCGTCCTTGGTGATCGTCGGGCTGCCGAACTTCTTGTCGATGACGACGTTGCGGCCCTTGGGGCCCAGCGTCGCCTTCACGGCCGCGGCCAGGACGTTCACGCCCTTGAGCAGGCTCGCGCGAGCGTCCTCTTCGAACTTCAGCTGCTTCGGCATGGATCGTGTGCCTCCCTGGAATTTGTTCTGGAATGTGTTGGCTGACGGCTACTCGAGAATGGCGAGGACGTCCTCCTCACGGAGAATCAGATAGTCGTCCCCATCGATCTTCACTTCGTTGCCGGAATACTTGCCGAACAGGATGCGATCACCTGACTTCACGTCCAGGGCGATGCGCTTGCCGTCCTCGGCAATCTTGCCGTTGCCGGCGGCGACGACCTTCCCACGCTGCGGCTTTTCCTTCGCCGTGTCGGGAATGATGATGCCGCCTATCTTCTCCTCGCTCTCTTCCTCGCGCTTGACGAGGATGCGGTCATGCAGCGGACGCACTTTCATGGACCCCTTGCCTCCCTGGGTTACGGTTGATGCTTGTGCGGCTTTCGCCATGGCAACCGACCTCACTGTATGTGTATTAGCACTCGTTCAGAGCGAGTGCTAATATTACCGGGCCGTTGGGCGGAATCAAGCGAAAAAACCGGAGGCCTGCGGATGCCAAAAAGCATTTTCATTTCAAATGTTTTGCCCGAAGAAGCACGGGCGTTGATCCCCCATGATTACGGGGTCGACTACAACGATACCGACACCCCCCTGCCCAAGGCAGCTCTGATCCGCAGGCTCAACGGCAAGGACGCGCTGATCTGTCACATCATCAGCACCATCGACGAGGAGGTCCTGGCGGGGGCGCCCGGCCTCAAGGCCGTCTGCAACGTCGCCGTGGGGTTCAACAACATCGACGTGGCCGCATGCAAGAAGCGCGGGGTCGTCGTGACCAACACACCGGACGTGCTGACGGAAACGACGGCCGACTTCGCGTGGGCGCTTCTCATGGCCACGGCGCGTCGGGTGGTCGAGGCCGACCGGTTCGCGCGCTCCGGCGGGTGGACGCGGTGGCAGTGGGACCTGCTCTGGGGCAACGACGTGTACGGCAAGACGCTCGGGGTGATCGGCTTCGGGCGCATCGGCCGTGCCGTCGCCCGGCGGGCGCTCGGCTTCAACATGCGCGTGCTCTATCACGACACGGTGCGCGCGGACACCGCGGCCGAGCGTGAGCTGAAGGCGACGTATATGGACCGGGACGCGCTGCTACGCGAATCGGACTTCGTGAGCCTCCACACGCTGCTGATCCCCGAGACGCGTCACCTGATCGATGAGCACACGCTGCGCCTGATGAAGCCGACGGCCATCCTGGTGAACGCCGCGCGTGGCCCGATAGTGGACGAAGCGGCGCTGGTCAAGGCGCTCAACGAGCGCTGGATCGCCGCGGCGGGGCTGGACGTGTTCGAGGACGAGCCGAAGATTCACCCCGGGCTGCTTTCGCTGACCAACGTGACGCTGGCGCCCCACATCGCGAGCGCGTCCCTGGACACGCGGCTGGCCATGGCCAATCTCGCGGTGCGCAACTGCCTCGCGGTGCTCGAGGGGAAGCCGGCGATTACGCCGGTCGGCTAACGGCGCGTCGCGGGGACGGCCCGGGCCCACGCTTCCCATTGGCTCCAGCGCGGGAAGTACACGGCGTGGGCCGCGAGGGCGACCACGAACAGAGGGTACGCGACCTCGCGTAGACCGGTGAGCAGGAAGGCAACGAGACCGAAGACCGCCGGAGTCTCCGCGAGCGCGAACGTCACGATGCTCGCCACCTGGATGCGCGCGCCTGCGTCGGCCGGACCGCCGGCGAGCATCGAGCGCCGGACAATGGACGCCGCATACGCAGCGACCACGCCGGCGGCGAGCGCCACGTAGCCGATCCGCACCTCGCCCGGAAAGGCCGGTGTGAACCTCTGAAGCCGGGCGGTGAGCTCGACGACCACCCAGTACACGCCGACCGACATCACCATCGCGATCGCGATCACGGTGACGACGCGATGCCGATCCCGGAGCGGAACGGTGCTCATAACGCTCCCTGAGCGCCGAGGCGCCGCTCGATGCGCCCGAGGCGATGGCCGAAGGCCTCTAGCACCCGGTCCGCGGCGCCGGCCGCACGCGCGAGATCCAAGGCGTCGGTGACGACCGCCCGCGCGGCGGCGAGATCCCGCGCGCGATGCTCGTGGAACTTGGCGAGCTCTTCCCACGGCAGGGGATCGAACAGCCCGCGCTGGCGGGCGGCATCCCAGAGCTCACACGCCGTCTCCCAGCAGGCAGCGCGCTTCGCCCACAACGCCAGACGCAGTCGGACCCAATGCGCCGCCTCGCCGTCGAGGCCGGCGTCGAGCGCGGCACGATAGCAAGCGAGGCCGCGGTCGACATCGACGGGCTCCCAGAGGCGACCGAGCCCCGCCCACTCCTCGGCGCGCAGCGCCGGTGCCCCGCCGAGGGCGGCACCGAACCAGCCGACCAGCGCGGCGAGGGAGAGCACGTCGTCGCGGTTATGGGCGAAGACGCGCGCGAGCGGCGCAGCCCGCTTGCGACGCAGCCAGTCGAAATACAGCGTGGGGATCAGCGCGCCGGGAACATCGTGCTCGCGTGCGAGCCCCAGCACGTCGCGCTCGAGTGTCCCGAGGCGGCAATCATCGAAGCAGCCGGTCCAGACACGACGTGACGGGCGTAGCAGGTCGAAGTGCGGCAGCGTCGCCGGCCAGCGCCGCCGCGCCAGCACGAAGCGCGTCTCCAGCAGTGGGAGGTCGAAGCCACCTCCATTGAATGTCACGATGCCGCCGGCGTGCTCGAGCAGCGGGGCGAGCGCGGCCAGGAGCGCAGGCTCCTCGTCGAGGTCCCGCATGAAGTGCTGGACCACGACGAAGACGTCGCCCTCGATCCAGCCGGCGCCGACGAGGAAGGCATAGGTGCCGGTGCCGCCGGCGAGGCCCGTGGTTTCCGTATCCAGAAACAACAGCCGCTCGGCCGTCACGGCCGTCGACTCCACGCGGGCCACGCGTGCGAGCACATCGAGGGGCGCCTGCCGCACGCCGTCGAGCGGCACACACCCATGCCGATGCTGCAGCGGATACTCCCGACGGACGACGAGGAGCGGGCCGCCGTCGGTCTTGACGATCTCGCCGCCGACAATGCGCTCGATCGGCTCGGCGGCGGCACGCGGCGCCTGGCGTGTCTCGATGCGCCGGATGATCCGCCGCAGCTCGTCGAGACTCTGCATTCTTCAGGCGGTGAGCTCGTGCAGCAGCTTGGCCGCGACCGCCTTGGCGCGGCGACCGACCTCGTTCACAGGGCCCACGCACGACGGGCAGCCGAACGCGCAGGGGCAGGCCGCGAGCGTCTCGAGGCCTCGGGCGAGCAGGTCGGGAAGAATCTCGAACACGCGCTCGGCGAGCCCGATGCCGCCCGCGTGCGAGTCATAGAGATAGATGGTGGGATTGAACTCGGCGGCATTCATCAGCCTCGCCTTCGTCGATTCCCGCGTCGCCACGGCCCCGGTCGCGGCGGGCGTCGTGTCGCCGAGCCACGAGCCGAGATCTCGGACGTCGCAGAGCAGGAAGATCGGGGCGAGATGGTGGAGCAGGTACGTCACCGCGCGCAGGCCGTCGATGAGCTCTTCGCGAGAGCGACTCACCCGTTCGAGCGTCGTCGGCGCCACCGTCAACCAGGCGCTCGTCGTCTGCATTTCCTGCTGCGGCAGCTCGACCTCGCCGGAGCCGACGTTCTCCATCGTGCCGAGCTTGATCTTCTTGAAGCCGACGACCTTTTCCGCGACCAGCACTTCGCCCTGCTCCGCGACATAGCCGCGCGGCTCACGACCCTCGAAGCGCTGCAGGATCCAGACGCCTTTCGCGCTCACCGCGTCGGTGAAGTAATCGACGTTCACGCGCTTGACGTAGGCCACTTTTTCCTCGTCCTCGCGAAAGCGCAGCTCCTGCACCTCGTACGGCACGCTCTCCACGAGATAGATGGCCTTGGGGTAGATCGTCGCGAAGGCGCTGCCCCAGTCGACCTCGGCGATGATCTGTCGCTTCTTCGTCTGCTGCGCGTCACGCGCGGTCGTGTCGATGACCACGAAGTTGTCGGTCGTGACGGTGCGCAGCGAGATGTGGTCGGCGGGATAGGTCTCCGATGCCCAGTGATACCGCTCGCCCGCGCGATGGAGCAGGCCCTCGTCCTCGAGCGCGGCGGCGAGCTTGCGCACATCGGTCTGTCCGAACGGCTCGTCCGCGACGAGCGGCAGCTCGAACGCGGCGCACTTCAGATGGTTGGCGAGGATGAACGGGTTGTCGGGATTGACGCGCGCATGCTCCGGCGGGGTGCCGAACAGGTAATCCGGGTGCGTCACCATGAACTGATCGAGCGGCGCGCTGGTCGCAACAAGAATCGCCGCCGAGGGACCGGAGCGTCGCCCCGCGCGCCCGGCCTGCTGCCAGAGGGAGGCGATCGTGCCCGGATAGCCGGCCAGCACGGCGACATCGAGGTGGCCGATGTCCACACCGAGCTCCAGCGCGTTCGTGGAGACGACGCCGAGCACGTCGCCTGCACGCAGCGACTGCTCGACCTCGCGACGCCGGTTCGGCAGGTATCCGCCACGGTAGCCGCGCACGATCCCGGAATCGCCGGTGGCGCGATCCGCGACGCCGCTCTTGATGGCGGTGAGCAGGACTTCCGTGGAAAGCCGGCTCTGGGCGAACACGATGGTGGCCACCTTCTCTCGCAGCAGCCGGATCGCCAGCTTGGCGGCCTCGCCGAGATACGGCGCGCGGATCCCCAGCTCGGGATTGACGACAGGCGGGTTGTAGCAGAGGAACGTCTTTTCCCCGCTCGGCGCCCCGCTCTCCGCGAGCTCGTCGACGTCGTGACCCGTCAGGCGCGCGGCGAGCTCGCCGGGGTTCGCGATGGTCGCCGATGCCATGACGAACCGCGGCGTCGAGCCGTAGTGCGCGCAGATGCGGTGCAGGCGACGCAGCACGTTGCTCAGGTGGGAGCCGAAGACGCCGCGGTAAGCGTGCAGCTCGTCGATGACGACGTACTTGAGGTTCTGGAACAGCACCGCCCACTTGGTGTGGTGCGGCAGGATCCCGGAGTGCAGCATGTCGGGATTGGTCAGGACGAGATTCGCGCGCGCCCGCACCGCGCGCCGCGCGTCCTGCGGCGTGTCGCCGTCGTACGTGAACATCCGCATCTCGGGCAGCTGCTTGGCCAGCTGCTCGAGCTCTGCGAGCTGATCCTGGGCGAGCGCCTTGGTGGGAAACACGTAGAGCGCGCGAGCGTCGGGCTGATGCACGAGCGCCTGCAGCACGGGAAGGTTGTAGCAGAGCGTCTTGCCCGAGGCGGTGGGGGTCACGACCACGACGTGGCGGCCGCGCTGCACGAGATCCCACGCGCGCGCCTGATGGCTGTAGAGCTGCTCGATTCCCCGCGCCCGCAGCGCGTCGATGATGCGGGAATCCATCGTCGGCGGGAACGGCGCATACACGGGAGGACGCGCGGGAAAGTGTCGCGAGGCGGTGATGCAGGAGCCCGTCGAGGTCGAGATCAACAGGTCGTCCAGGATCTCGCCGAGCATCGGGGCGACTGTATCATAGCGACGTGAAGCGCCTCGCGTTTTGGCTGCCTCCCCTGATTTGGATGGCGACGATCGCGTGGTTTTCCACGGCCGAATTCAGCGCCGACAACACCGGGAGCGTCCTCACTCCGCTGTTTCGCTGGCTCTTGCCCAGCGCCACCGAGCCGCAGCTCGCCGCGCTGCACGCGCTGACCCGCAAGGCGGCACACGTCACCGAGTACGGGATCCTCTGCGGCCTGTGGTTCGTCGCCCTTACACGCGAGCGAGGACTGTCGCGACGGCGGGCGGCGTGGATCGCGTTGCTCGTGGCCGTCGGCTGGGCCGTCCTCGACGAATTGCACCAGGCGACCGTGCCGAGCCGAACGGCGAGCGCGATGGATGTCGGCATCGACGCCGTGGGGGCGCTGGCCGCGGCGACGGTCGGTCGCTATGGAGGCGGACGCGTGCTCGAGGTCGCGGCCGCCGTCTTTTTGTGGACGGCCGCGGTCGGGGGCGCGCTCGTCATCGTGATCGATCTCGCAAGCGGCGTCTCGGCCGGTGTGCTGTGGCTGACCGTCCCCGCCGCCGCCGTGGCGCTGGCGCTGCGCCGGCGCGCGGCCGCACGCGGCTGACTACACTTTCAGCCGCGGATCCAGCGTGTCGCGCAGGCCGTCGCCGAACAGATTGATGCCGAGCACGGTGATGAGGATCGCCAGACCGGGGAACGTCGCCAGCCACCACGCGGTCGAGATGTACACGCGACCGTCGGCCAGCATCCCGCCCCAGGTCGGCGTCGGCGGTTGCACGCCGAGGCCCAGGAATGACAGCGCCGACTCGATCACGATCACGCGCGCCATGTCGAGCGTGGCCACCACCAGCCACGGCGTGAACACGTTCGGCAGCACGTGGCGCATCAGGATGCGGCCGTCGCGGCTGCCGAGGGCTTGCGCAGCCTGCACGAACTCGCGCTCCCGCAGCGACAGCGCAGCGCCCCGCACGATGCGCGCGTAGACGACCCAGCTCGACACGCCGATCACGCAGATGATCGTCGTGAGGCTCGGCCCGAGCACCCCGATGACTGCGATAGCGAGCAGGATGAACGGGAACGCCAGCTGAATGTCCGCCAGCCGCATCAGCGCGTCGTCGATCCGGCCGCCGAAGTAGCCCGCCAGGAGCCCGGCCATCATGCCGAGCACGCCCGAGATGGCGACGGCGGCGAAGCCGACCAGGAGCGCCGGCCGGGCGCCGAAGACGATGCGCGCGAGGATGTCGCGACCGAGATGGTCGGTGCCGAGCACGTGCACGCGGCCGCCGGCGTCTCGCGTCAGCGGCGCCTTGAGCCGCGCGCCGATGTCCTGCTCCACGGGATCGAAGGGGGTCACCAGCGCCGCGGCCAGCGCAGTCGCGACCACCGCGGTCACCACCACGAGGCCGAAGAGCGACGTCCGCCGCCGTGCGAGCCGGCGCATGAACACCCACCACTCGCTCCGCGCGGGCGCGAGCGCTTCGGGCATCGGCAGCGCGGTGGCGCGGGTGCTCACGAGAGGCGAATGCGCGGATCCAGGTACGTATAGAGGACGTCGACGACGAGATTGACGAGCACGAAGGTGGAGGCCAGGAGAAACACCGCGGCCTGCACCACGGGATAGTCGCGGTTGTAGATCGCCTGTACGGAGAGGCGGCCGACACCCGGCCACGCGAAGATCGTCTCCGTGATGACCGAGCCGCCGAGCAGGGTGCCGAGCTCGATGCCGACGATGGTCACGATCGGGATGGCGGCGTTCTTCAGCGCGTGCTTCCACACCACCGGTGGATCGCTCACGCCTTTGGCGCGCGCGGTGCGGATGTAGTCCTGATTCAGCACTTCCAGCATGCCCGAGCGCGTCAGGCGGGTGATGCGCGCCGTCGTGAACAATCCTAGAGTGATGGCGGGCAGCACGAGGTGTCGCCACTGGCCGCGGCCCGACGAGGGCAAGAGGTTGAGCTGCACCGAGAACAGAAGGATGAGCATGATCCCGAGCCAGAAGGTCGGCATCGACTGGCCGAGCAGCGCCACCACCGTCGACACGTAATCGAGCATCGTATTGCGGCGCACCGCGGACAGGATGCCGGCGGGAATCGCCAGGCACAGCGCGATCACCAGCGCCGCCCCCGCCAGCTGAAAGGTGGCCGGCATACGTTCGACGACGAGACCGAACGCGGGCTCGCCGTGACGGATCGAGTCGCCGAAGTTCCCGCGCAGCGCGCCGGCGAGAAAGCGGGCGTACTGGACGTACAGCGGATCGTTGAAGCCCATCCGCTCGCGGAACTGCCTGATGTCCACGGCGGTGGCCTCGGGCGGCAGCAGCACGAGGGCCGGATCACCGGTGAGATGGAGGATCACGAACACGACGATCGAGATGCCGAGCAGCACGACCAGCGACTGCGCCAGTCGCCGGGCAAGGAACGTCTTCATGCCTGACGGCGCAGGCGGGCGACGGCCTCGATGTGCGGAGTCTGCGGAAACATGTCCACCGGCTGCACCCATTCGAGTCGATACCCGCGACGCGCCAGGTCGCTCACGTCGCGGGCGAGCGTGGACGGGTTACAGGAGACGTAGACGATGCGCGCGGGCGCCATCTCGGCGAGCGCGGTCAGCGCCTTGGGATGAAAGCCGGCACGCGGCGGATCGGCCACGACGACGGACGCCCTGACGCCCTGACGGAGGAGATCGGGCAGCACGTGGCGCACCTCGCCCGCGAGAAACGTGCAGTTGTCGATGCCGTTGGCGCGCGCATTGCGAATGGCATCGGCCACGGCGGCGGCCGCCAGCTCGATCCCATACACGGCGCGCACGCCCCGCGCGAGCAGCAGGCTGATGGCACCGGTGCCCGCATAGAGATCGAGCAGCGTCTCCGAGCCATCGAGCCCGCAGGCCTCCTCCACAACGGCGAACAGGCGCTCGGCCTGCAGCGTATTCGTCTGGAAGAACGAGTTGGCCGAGACCTGGAACATCAGCGGACCGAGCGCCTCGCGGATGTGATCGCGTCCGGCCAGCAGGTGCTCCTCCGAGCCGACGGCGACGCTCGCCTTCTTCGCATTGACGTTGAGCACGACGCTCGCCGTGGCGGGCACGCGCGCCCGCAGCGCGTCCGCGACCGGTGCCAGCATCTCGACGTCGGGCGCCGCGCTCACCACGTTCACCATCGCCTCACCCGTGTGGCGACCGTGGCGCATCATGACAAAGCGCAGCAGGCCGCGCTCCGTGTGTGGGTCATACACGGACAGCCCGCGCTCACGGACCTGCCGGCGGAACTCATCGAGCAACACGTTCATCGGCTCCGACTGCAGCAGGCATCGCTCGATGTCGAGCACGACGTCGTAGCGCTCGGCGGCGTGCAAGCCGATGGCCGCGGGCTCGTTCGCCACCGTGAATTCCATTTTGTTGCGATAGCCGTAGGGCTCCGGGGCGGGCAGGATCGGCCGCAGCTCGAAGGCTCCGACTCCGCCCAGGCGCTGCAGGCAATCGCGCACCTGCTTTTCCTTGAACGCCAGCTGCGCGGAATAGGCGAGATGCTGGAGCCGGCAGCCGCCGCAGCGCCCGAAGTAGGGGCAGGGCGCCTGCACGCGGTCCGGTGAAGCGACGAGCACCGTGTCGATGGTGGCCCGCCCAAAACGGCCGCGGGCCTCGATGAGACGAACGCGCAGTCGGTCCCCGGGCAGTCCGCCGCGCACGAAAATCACGTAGCCGTCCACGCGCCCGATGCCCTCGCCGCCGTATGCGAGATCCTCGATCGCGATCTCGAGCGTGTCGCCGCGACGCGGTTTCGCCATGGACGAGGCCACTATAAGCGTCGGTCGGAAACCAGTCAATTTGGCGAGGACTTCGCGGTGTATCATGTCCGCGTAATGAGGAGCGGAACGCCGCGGGCCGTGGCCGATGTCCTCGCGGCCGCCGTCCCCCAGATCGCCGAGCGACTTCCCGAGTACCGAATCCGGATGGCTTGGCGCTCGCTGGTGGGCGGCGACATCGCGCGGCGCACGCGGCCCTTGTCGTTGTCGAACGGCTGTCTGCACGTCGTGGTCGACAACTCACCATGGTTGCATGAGCTGACGCTGCGCGCTTCCGAGCTGACCGAGCGGCTCCATGGGCAGTTCGAGGCCGTCCGATCGATTCGCATCACACTTGGAACGCTCCAGGCCGAGCCCTCGCCGCCGGCCGAGCGTCGCGAGCGTCGCGGCAGGATGCTCGACGACGACGACCGCCGTGACATCGAGGCGGCTGCTTCGGCGATCTCCGATCCCGCGCTGGCCGACGTCGCGCGCCGACTGTTGACGACGGCGCGTCGCGCAGACCACGCACGAGGTGCAACACGATGACCGGCTCCAGGGTCGCTGTCCTCCTGCTCTTGCCGCTGCTCTTCGCCGGCTGCGCGACGTTGTCGCGCGACGCCGGCGCCGACGACGGCGACACTCCGCGCCTGCGCCTGCTGTCTTCCGCGCGCGATCCGCGCGCGGAGGCGTATTACGACTTCGCGGCGGCGCAGCTGCAAGTGCAGGCAGGCCGCTTCAAGGAAGCCATCCCACTGCTCCAGGAGGCCATCAAGCGCGACCCCAACTCGGCCTTCCTGTGGACGCAGCTCGCGCAGTGGCTGATCCGCGCCGATCAGCCGGCTGAGGCCCTGACGGCCGCGCAGAAAGCCGTGCAGCTCGCCCCCGACGATCCGGGTCCGCACCTCACGCTGGCCGAGCTGCTGCGGGCCCAGAAGAATTTCCGCGAGGCCGAAGCCGAGCTCGAGAAGGTCATCGAGCTGAATCCGAACAACGAGGACGCCTACCTCACGCTCGCGCGCTACCAGGTCGAGCAGAAGGCGTACGATCGCGCGCGCGCTGTGCTGCTGCGTCTCGCCGAGCGCCAGCCGCGGCTCGCGCAGGCGCAGTTCCTGCTCGGCCGGCTGGCGATCGAGACCGAGAGCTGGGATGAGGCCATCTCACGGCTCACGCGCGCGGTCGAGCTCGACCCCGATCACGACGGCGCGTGGACGGCCCTGGGCTACGTGTACGAGACGCGCCACCGCACGGAAGAGGCGGTCGAGACCTACCGCAAGGCCGTGCAGGCGAATCCCGACAACCCGGCGTTCGTCGAGCGCCTGGGCGATCTCCTCATTCGCCTGGGACGCTACAAGGAGGCGCAGACCGAGATCGAGCAGCTGGCGGAGATCGCGCCCCGCGACGCGCGCGTCTGGATGAAGCTCGGTGCGGTGTTCTACGAGCAGAAGATGTACGACCGCGCCAGCGACGCGTTCCGGCGCGTCGTCATGCTCGAGCCGACGAACCTGCGCGCGCGCTACTTCCTCGCCACCACCTATATGGATGCCGGCAAGGACACCGAGGCGCGCACCGAGCTCGAACGCATCCTGCGCGCCGATCCGCGCTCCATCGACGCGCGGGTGCAGCTGGGCTTCCTCTACGGCCGGGCCAAGCGCTACGACGAGTCGATCGCGGTGCTTCGCGAAGCGGTGAACCTCGAGCCGAAACGGCCGGAGCTCTTTCTGTATCTCGGCACCGCCTATTTCCGCGCCAAGGAGTACGATCGCGCGCTGGAGACGCTACACGAGGGGCTGTCGCTCGACGACAAGAACCGTGACCTGCACTTCCAGGTCGGGGTTGTCCTCGAAAAGCAGGCGAAGTTCGAGGACGCCGTCGGCGCCTTCAAGCGCGTCATCGCGCTCGATCCCAAGCACGCCGAGGCCTACAACTACGTCGGCTACATGTACGCCGAGCGTGGTCAGAACCTCGACGAAGCGGTCTCGCTCATCGGCAAGGCCCTGGCACTCGAGCCGGACAACGGCTACTTCATCGACAGCCTCGGCTGGGCGTACTACCAGCAGGGCAAGTATCCCGACGCCCTGCGCGAGCTCAAGCGCGCCGTCGAAAAGGCCAAGGAAGACCCCGTCATCTTCGACCATCTCGGCGACGCGTACTCGAAGAACGGCTTCGAGGAAGACGCGCTGGCCGCATGGGAGAAGTCGCTGTCGCTCGATCCGAGCGCCGACGGCGTCAAGCAGAAGGTTCAGGACGCGAAGTCGCGACTCCGCCGTGCGCAGGGCGAGCGCTCCAAAGCGTCTCAGTAGCCTCCTCGCTGTTTTCCTGGTCGGCGGTTGCGCGATCGCGCCGCCGACGCCGCATGCGCCCATCGACGCCGAGGCGCGGCAGGTGGTGGACCTGCTCAACGCGCGCTGGCAGGAGTTCCACGATCTGCGCGCTCTTGCCGACGTCACGCTCAAGCGGGGCAGCGATCGTCAGCGGCTCAGCGGAGTCCTGCTCGCGCGCGCGCCGGGCTCGGTCCGCTTCGAGGCGTTGTCGCCCTTCGGCCAGCCGTTCCTGCTCGTCGCCATCCACGATGGCCGCATCACCGCGTACAACGCGGTGACCAATGAGGCGCGCGTCGGGGAGGCGACGGTCGAAAGCGCCGCCAGCCTGCTCAGCCTGCCCGTCGAGCCCGCGGACCTCGTCGGGATCCTGTCGGGGCGCGCCGTTCCGCCTGCGGACCTGAGGGTGGCCGAGCTCATCCCGGCCGACGAGCTGGGCCCATCGATCAACCTGATCGGCCGCTACAACCGCCAGCGCGTGTGGCTGGATCCCGCGACCGGGATCGCGCGTCAGGTGACGATCACGGGAGGTCGCAGCGAGGCCACGGTCACGTTTCGCCGCGGCGAAGACGGCGCCCTCAGCGGATTCGATCTCACCGCCGCCAACGGCTACGTGGGTGGCGGGGTGCGCTATCGGTCGTTCACGGAAAACGCCGGAATCGACGCCGACCACTTCGCGTTGACGTTGCCGAAGGATGCGAAAATACAGAGCATCCGTTGACCACGCGCGGAGTCGCGTGATAGCCTTCCGTGCTTTGTCGAAGCCAAGCGGGCCCGCCCGTCGGCTCGTGCTCAATGCCGCGGCGAAAGTGAACCTGGTGCTCGAGGTGTTGGGCAAGCGCGAGGACGGCTATCACGAGCTCGCCACGGTGATGCAGGCCGTCGAACTCTCCGACCGGGTCACGATCGAGGACGCCGCCGGTCTCGAACTTGAAAGTCGCGTCCCCGGAGTGCCCACCGACGGCCGGAACCTCGCGCTGAGAGCAGCGACGGCGCTGCGGCAAGCGGCCGGCATCACGCGGGGTGCGCGCATCACGCTGGACAAGCGCATTCCGGTCGCGGCGGGCCTGGGAGGGGGGTCGGCCGACGCCGCGGCGGTGCTCGTAGGATTGAACCGGCTGTGGCGGCTGCGCTGGCCCGTGACGCGGCTGGAAGAGGTGGCGACGGGGCTGGGAATGGACGTGCCGTTCTTCCTGCACGGCGGCAGAGCGCTCGCGACCGGGCGGGGCGAGCGGATCGAGCGGTTGCGGGGTAGCTCACTGGGATTGGTGCTCGTGAATCCGCGCTTCGCGGTGAGCACGGCGGAGATGTACGGACGCGTCACACCGCAGATGTACAGCGACGGACAACACGCGAAGATGTTGTCCGCCGGGCTCGGCGGACGAAGCCCCGCTCGAGTGGCCGCGAGCCTCTACAATGGGCTGCAGGAGGCTGCCGTCGCGGCCTATCCGGCCATCGGCAGGATGCGGGCGGCGCTGCTGGCGGCGGGGGCCCTGGGGGCCCTGATGTCCGGCAGCGGCCCGACGGTCTTCGGCGTCGCCCGCTCGTTCGAGCACGCCCGGCAGATTCGCCGGCGGCTGACGCGCGGGGCCTGGGACTGCTGGGCGGTACGAACGTTGAACGGTCCGGCGATACGAAACATCGCGTGATGGAGAACCCACATGCTGGGGCGTGGCCAAGTGGCAAGGCGCGGGACTTTGGATCCCGTATTCGGAGGTTCGAATCCTCCCGCCCCAACCACCCCGAGGACGAGGCGCCGATGTCCTACGATCTGAAGCTCTTCAGCGGAAACGCGAACCGCGCGCTGGCCGATGAGATCGCGCAATACCTCCGCGTGCCCCTCTCGGACGCGGAGGTGTCGCGGTTCTCTGACGGCGAGGTCTTCGTGCAGGTCAACGAGAACGTCCGCGGCGCGGACGTCTTCGTGATCCAACCCACCTGCCCGCCCGTGAACGACACGCTCATGGAGCTGCTAATCATGATCGACGCGTTCAAGCGCGCGTCGGCTCACCGGATCACGGCGGTGCTGCCCTACTACGGCTATGCGCGCCAGGACCGGAAGGTGCAGGGGCGGATGCCGATCTCCGCCAAGCTCGTCGCCGATCTGCTCGAGGCGGCTGGCGTGGACCGCGTGCTCGCGCTCGACCTGCACGCCGGACAGATCCAGGGGTTCTTCAACATCCCGGTGGACCATCTGTTCGCGGGACCCGTGGTGATGATCGACTACCTGAGGAAGAAGGACCTCAAGGACGCGGTGGTCGTGTCGCCGGATGCCGGCGGCGTCGAGCGCGCGCGGGCGATCGCCAAGCGGCTCGACGCGGGTCTGGCCATCATCGACAAGCGCCGCGACAAGCCGGGCGCGGCCGTGGCGATGAACCTCATCGGTGACGTCGACGGGCGTGACACGGTGGTGATCGACGACATGATCGACACCGCCGGCACGCTCGTGCAGGCCGTGACCGCCGTTCAGCGGGAAGGTGCGCGGCGCATCCTCGCCTGCGGCATCCATCCGGTGCTGTCGGGTCCGGCCATCGACCGCATCAAAGCCTCGCCCATCGAAGAGGTCGTCGTCACCAACTCGATCCCGATCGCGGCGGACAAGCGGGCGGCCGGCCGCCTTACCGTCCTGACCGTGGCGCCGCTGCTCGGTGAGGCCATTCGACGGATTCACGACGAGGAGTCCGTCTCGACCCTGTTCGTATAGACGAGAGCTAAGGAGCCTGAGATGAAGACGCCGGAGATCACCGTCAAGCGCCGCGAGGGCACGGGCAAGGGTGTCGCCCGCCGTCTTCGCCGCGAGGGCGCCGTGCCCGCCATCCTCTATGGCGGCAGCGCGCCGCAGACCATCACCGTCAATCCGCGCGACGTGCTGCGGATCATCCATGGTCACGAGGGGACGACGCAGCTGCTGTCGCTGAAGTTCGACGGCGACGGCGGCGCCCGTATGGCCATCATCCGCGACATGCAGTTCGATCCCGTGACCGAGCGGCTCGTGCACGTCGACATCCAGGAGGTGCGTGCCGACCGCGCCATCACCGTGCGCGTGGCGGTGCATCCCGTGGGCGAAGCGATCGGCGTGCGCGATACGAAGGGGATCCTCAACCTCGTCATCCACGAGATCGAGGTCTCGTGCCTGCCGACCAACATTCCCGGACGCATCGACGCCGACGTGTCGAATCTGGCGATCGGCGACGTGCTCGCCGTGCGCGATCTCCGCCCGCCCGAGGGTGTCCGCATCGTGAACGATCCCGGGCAGGCCGTGGCGACCGTGTCGCCGCCGATGGCCGAGGAAGTCGCGCCGACCCCCGAGGCGACCGCGGCCGTCACGCCGGCGGAGCCGGAGGTTCTCACCGAACGCAAGCCCAAGGAAGAGGCGGCGCCGGCCGAGGCCGAAGCCAAGAAGGCGCCCGCCGCTCCCAAGAAGGCGGACAAGGAAAAGTAAGCCGGAGGCGACGCGTTGGCCCATGTGGTGGTGGGGCTGGGAAATCCCGGCCCGGAGTACCGCGACACCCGCCACAACATCGGCCAGCGCGTCGTCGACCACCTCGCACAGCAGCTCAAGAAGGCGTGGCACCCCGACGGCCGTGCGCTCATGGCGCGCGGTATCTGGCGCGGCGACGCGCTCTATCTGGTCAAGCCCCAGGCGTTCATGAATGTAAGCGGGCCTGTGGTGCGCCATGTGCTGCAGGCGCTGGGCGCAGGCCCGGAGGACCTGGTCCTCGTATACGACGACATCGACATGGTGCTGGGCAAGGTGCGGAGCCGGCTCAGGGGCAGCGCCGGCGGCCACAACGGCGTGAAGTCGGTCATCGATGCGCTCGGCAGCGAGACGATCCGCCGCGTGAAGATCGGCATCGGCCGACCGGAACACAAAGCCCAGGTGCCCGACCACGTGCTCACGACGTTCGAGCCCGACGAGGAAGAGATCGTCGCCGCCGCGGTCGCGACGGCAGCCGAGCGCGTGCTCGGCCTGCTGTCGAAGCCCTGAGGCGTCACGCGCGCCGCAGCTCGTCCAGCAGCTGACGTCCCTCCGGCCAGTCGCCGTGGCCCGAGTCGGTATTGATGTGACCGGCGGCTTCGATCACGACGAAGCGGCTGCCCCACGCGCGCGCGAACGTTTGCGCGCGCTCGACGCTCACATACGGATCGTCGCTGCTCGCCACCACGATGCTCGGGAATGGCAGCGTCTCGAGCGGCACCGGAGCGAACGTCGCGACGGCGTCGAGCACCAGGGCCAGCATGTCGACGTCCGCGGGCGCCACGAGCAGGGCGCCGGCGATCGGTCTGAGCATGTGCCGCGCCCAGTGCGCCGCCAGCACACAGCCAAGGCTGTGAGCGACGAGGATCGGCGGCCGCTCGCACGCGGCCACGGCGCCATCGAGCCGCTCGCGCCACTCGGCGAGCGTCGGCGCGAACCAGTCCCGCTGCTCGACGCGACGCCACCCCGCGTCCTGCGCCTCCCAGAGACTCTGCCAGTGCTCCGGGCCGGAGTCGCCGTAGCCGGGCAGCACGAGCACGGGCGGCGCCATGGCGGCCATCAGCGAAAGAAGATCACCGTCGCCACCACGAAGAGCGGGACGAGGATTGCGCCGCTGTACAGCAGGTAGCCGACGAACGACGGCATCGGGATCTGGGCCTCCTCGGCGATCGACTTCACCATGAAGTTGGGCGCGTTGCCGATATACGAGTTCGCTCCCATCGCGACGGCGCCGACGCTGATCGCCGCCAGCACGTGATGTGTGACGCCGACGACCTCCGGCGTCATCCCAAGCCCCTGCGCGAGCGCCAGGAACGTCACGTAGGTCGGAGCGTTGTCGAGAAAGGTCGACAGCACTCCGGTCGCCCAGAAGAATTGCCACGGTTCGCGCACGCCGAGCTCGCCGCCGCGCGCGCGCAGCAGCTCGAGCGCCGGAATCATCGTGAGGAAGATACCGAAGAACAGCACCGCGACCTCGACCATCGGCCGTGCGGTGACACCGTTGGCACGGCGGATCGAGGCCGGCGTGCGCCAGAGGGAGACGCCGGCACACGCCACGATCGCGATGTCACGCCAGGGCGCTTTCAACAATGCCACGGCGAGGACCACGAGCCCGAGCGGGATTGCATTGAGGCCGCCCTGCAGCCGCAGCGGTTCGATCTCGGCCCTGTCGCGCCGGAGCGCCGCCTTGGACTCGTGGCGGTAGTGCCACGTGTCCCACACGAGGTAGAGCGCGAGCAGCACGCCGGTCATGAAGAGCCAGTGAGACCAGAGCCTCAACGTCCACGCAAACGGTACGCCCAGCAGATAGCCGAGGAACAGCGGCGGATCGCCCAGCGGCGTGAGCATGCCGCCGACGTTGCTCACGAGAAAGATGAAGAAGACCACCGTGTGTCTCACTCGCCGTCGCTCTCGATTCGTCTGCAGCAACGGGCGGATCAGCACCATCGACGCGCCCGTGGTGCCGATGAGCGAGGCAAGGACGGAGCCCAGGCCGAGAAACGTCGTGTTCGTGAGCGGCGTCGCCTCGAGGTCACCGGTCAGACGGATCCCGCCCGCGATGGCATACAAGCCCGACAACAAGATGATGAACGAGATGTAGTCCTCGACCATGCCGAGGACGGCTGCAGGGTCGCGGACGAGATACATGATCACCACCGGCGCTCCGAGCAGAGCAGCCACGAGCAGCTTGTTGCCGTTCGATTCCCACCAGTGCGGCACCCAGAGCGGACCAACGGCGATCGCGAGGAGCATCACGACGAACGGAAGGACGGCGTAGACGGAAGGCGCGGCGCTCGCCGTCACGGTGTAAGCTCAACCTGCGATTGCTGGGGGTAGGGCCACATGGTATATAGTTGACATTTGTCCACCAGGTCTGTGATTCCGCGGAGGGGGGGGCCGAGTTGACCAAGGTGATCGTTGAGCCCGATGAGTCCTTCGAGAGCGCACTGAAGCGCTTCAAGAAGCAGTGCGAGAAGGCCGGGCTCCTGTCGGAGTTCAAGAAGCGGCAACATTACAGAAGCCCAGCGTTCGGCGCAAGCGGAAGGCCCTCGCCGCGCGCAAGAAAGCGAAGCGGCGGGAGCGGATGGCCGATTAGCGGATGGCCGATTAGCAGCGGCAGCACTCCGGACGGTACCGCCAGCACTTCCGTCCAGCCCGGACGGGAGCGAATGAGGCGCAGGGTGGAGGCAGGCCGGCTCTGGGGGCGCGGAATCGAATGGGATGCCGTCCGTGCCCTGGTCGCTTCCGACGCGCGCACCGCGATGGGGCGTGAGCGCGCGGTGACGGCGGAGCCCCTCACCGACCCCACCGACGTTGAACGAGCCCTCGACAACACGGCCGAAGCGCGTCACGCGCTGATCCAGGAAGGTGCCCCCCCGCTCGACAGTCTCAACGATCCGCGTCCGATCCTCGAGCGCGCGCGCGCCGAGGGCAGCGTGCTCGAGGGTCCCGAATTGCTCGCCCTGCTCCCGGTGCTCGAGGCCGCGCCGCGCCTCGCCGCCTACGCGCGCGCGATCCGCCCTGTGGCGCCGACGCTCGCCGCCAGCGCGGAGGGCGTGCCCCGGCTCGGCGATCTCCGCGACCGGCTCCGCCGCGCGCTCGACGACGACGGCGCCCTGACCGACGGCGCCAGCAGCCGTCTCGCCCAGGTACGTCGCGAGCTCCGCGACCGGCGACGGCGGCTCGTCGCCGACCTCGAGCGGCTGCTCCACGCCGAGGGAGACCGGGTCTTCGCCGATCGCTTCGTGACCGTTCGGCATGGTCGCTACGTGCTCCCTCTGCGCGCGGAGTCGCGCGGCCGGCTGCGCGGTATCGTGCACGATCGCTCGCAGAGCGGCCAGACGCTCTTCGTCGAGCCCGAAGCCATGGTCGAGGCGAACAACGATCTCGTCGCCCTGGAGCGCGACGAGCAGCAGGAGACGACGCGCATCCTGGCCGAGCTGACGGACGGCGTCCGCGCGCGGCGCGAAGAGCTGGGCGATCTCGTCGAGAGGCTCGCGACGCTTGACGCCGTGTTTGCGCGGGCCCACCTCGCCGAGCGCATGGAGGCGTCGCGACCGATCATCGACCGCGAGGGCCGTGCGGATCTCAGGGCGGCGCGCCATCCCTTGCTGCTCGCGCAGCGCTGGCGCGACCCGGCGCGCGACGTCGTGCCCGTGAACCTCGAGCTGGCCCCCGATCGTCCGCTGCTGCTGATCACCGGCCCCAACGCGGGCGGCAAGACCATCGCGCTCAAGACCCTGGCTCTTCTGTCGCTGATGGCCCAGGCGGGATGTCATGTGCCTGCCGCGGAGGGCTCTCGCGTGCCGGTCTTCGAGCGTCTCTTCGCCGTGATCGGCGACGATCAATCGGTCGCGGAAAACCTGTCCACCTTCTCGGCCTTCATCAAGCAGATCCGCGAAGTGCTGGCCGAGGCCGACGAGCACTCGCTCGTCCTGCTCGATGAGCTCGGCGCGGGGACCGATCCCGACGAGGGCGCCGCCCTCGCGCGCGCGATCCTCGAGTCGCTCGCGGACCGCGGCGCGCTCGTGGTGGCCACCACGCACCTCGAGCCGCTTCGCGCGTTCGCCGCCGTCGAGCCCCGCGCGCGAAACGCTTCGGTGGAGTTCGACGCCGCGACCCTGGCGCCGACGTTCCGTCTCGTCTACGACCGTCCCGGCCAGTCGTGGGCGCTCGCGATCGCCGCGCGGCTCGGACTGCCGTCGGATCTGATTCTCAGTGCCGAGGGACATCGCACAGTCGAGGCGCGCCGTCTCGGCGAGCTGCTGGCGCAGCTGGACGCGCGCAACCGCTCCGAGGCCGAGCGCATGCGCGAGCTCGAGCGCCGCGAGACCGAGACGGCGGCTCGATTGGCGGCGGCGCGTGAGGCCGAGCGCCGCGCCACCGAGCAGGCGCGAACCCTCGTCGAGCGGGCGAAGGCCGAAGCCGCCGCGCTCCTGACCGACATCCGGCGCGCGGTGTCCTCGGAATGGGAGCGGCTGAAGCGCTCCGAGCGCACGCGACCGGCCCTGCAGGAAAGCCGCCGCCGACTGCAAGACGCGGGCGCGCGCATCGCGCCGAGCGTCGCCGAGGCGCCGGCCACCGAGCGTCCGTTGACAGCCGGCAGCGCGGTCGTCGCCGCGCATCTCGGCCTCAAGGGTGAGCTGCTCGAGATCCATGGCGAGACGGCGACGGTCCGCGCGGGATCGGTGACCGTCCGCGTACCGGTCTCAGCGCTGAGACCCAGCGATGCGCCGGCCGCGGTAAGCGCGGCGCCGATTCGCGTCGGGCGGGCCACCGCTGACGAGACGGCCGGGCGCGCCGTCGGGCCGGAGCTCATGCTGCTGGGAAAGACGACCGACGAGGCGCGCGATCTCGTCGAGCAATATCTCGATGATGCGTTCATGGCCGGTCTGCCGAACGTCCGTCTGGTCCACGGCAAGGGCACGGGCGCCTTGCGCAAGGCGGTGCGTACGCTGCTCTCGAGTCATCCGCTGGTCGAATCGTTCCGTGACGGCGAGCCGTCAGAGGGAGGCGCCGGCGCAACCGTCGCCGCGCTGAAGGTGAGCTGACGATGGCCACCTACTCGGCGGCCGTCCTCGACGACATCCGGGCGGGTGTGGACATCGTGGACTTCATCGGACGGTTCGTGAACCTCCGCAAGGCGGGCGCGAACTGGAAGGGCCTCTGTCCCTTCCACGGCGAAAAGACCCCCTCGTTCATGGTCAACCCCAAGAAGGGCATCTTCCACTGCTTCGGCTGTGGCGTCGGCGGCGACGTCTTCGGCTTTCTCATGCGCCAGGATCGGCTGTCGTTCCCCGAAGCCGTGCGCGCGCTCGCCAAGATGGCGGGCGTGCCGCTTCCCGAAGAGCGCGGCGCGCAGCCCGGGGATTCGGGTCGCGAGGAGCTGTTCCGCGTCATGGACCTCGCCGCACGCTTCTACGCCGAGATGCTGTGGACGCCGGCGGGCGACCGGGCGCAGAAGTATCTGGCCGAGCGCGGGATCGATCCGGAGGTCGCCAAGCGCTTCGGGTTGGGCTATGCACCGGATGGCTGGGACCGGCTGGCCGACTTCATGAAGTCCGAGAAGATCGGCGAGGAGACGCTCGTGGCAGCCGGTCTGGCCGTCGCGCGAGAGAGCCGCAGCGGCTCGTACGATCGATTCCGCAACCGCCTGTTGTTCACGATTCGCGACCTCCAGTCGCGCGTGGTCGCCTTTGGCGGCCGCGCTTTCGGCGACGAGCAGCCGAAGTACCTGAATTCTCCCGAAACACCGCTCTATAGCAAGGGCAACCTGCTCTACGCCGCCGACACCGCCCGCGAGACGATGCGGGCGAAGAATCGGGCGCTGATCGTCGAGGGCTACGTCGATTGCCTCATGGCGCATCAGCACGGCTTCACCGAGACGGTGGCGGCGCTCGGCACGGCCTTCACGCCGGCCCAGCTGGCGCTGCTGCGGCGTTACTGCGACGAGGTCGTGACGTTCTTCGACGCCGATGCGGCGGGCCAAAAAGCGGCCGCGCGGGCCGAGGAATTGCTGGAGCCGACCGGCGGCGGCTTCACGTGGGCCGTCAACCGCTCCGGCGGCTTCGAGAGCGGCGGCGCGCTCCGGGTGAAAGTCGCCCTGCTGCCCGCCGGCCACGATCCCGACACGTTCCTGCGCGCGGAGGGCGCCGCCGCCTTCGCCGAGCGGATCGCGGGAGCACGCAGCCTGCTGTCGTATGCGCTCGAGCGCACGATTCGCGAGGGGGACGGCAGCGGGCCGCGCGCGCGCACGAACGCGTTCGCCCGCGTCGCCTTGATGCTCTCGAAGGTCAGCGATGCCGACGAAGCCGCGACCCTGTCTCGCGAGGCCGCGCTCCGCCTCGGCGTCGACGCCACGCAACTCTGGTTCGAGGCGCAGCGGCTTCAGGCCTCGCTGCGCAAGCCGCCGGCGCCCGTCGGCGTCGCGACCACCGCGACACCGCCCCCCGCGTGGGAACGCGACCTCGTCACCCTGCTGCTCGGCTCGGCCGCCGCGCGCGGCGTTCTGCTGCCGCTGCTGGACGGCGAGGACCTCGCGCACGCGGCGCTGCGCGAGGTGGCCCTGGCGTTGCGCGAGCGGCCGGACGCCGAGGGCGCCGCCCTGCTCGCCGAGCTGCCGAGCGACGCGGCGCGGAGCACGCTGTCGGCCCTGCTGATCGCCGAGGTGTTGCCATCCGACGCCGAGGCCAGCATCGAGCAGTTCCGCCGCCGGCTCGATCGTGCACAGCGCCTGCGGCGCCTGCGCGCCGCCTCCCGCGACATCGCCGAGCGCCAGCAGGCCTCGACGAGCGCGGACGACTCGCTGGTCGACGCCCTGCGTGACCTTGAGCGAGAGAGCAAGACGGTCTACGGCTACACGCGCGCCGTCGGCCTTCCGCATCCCATGGGCCCCGAAGGGCCGCAAGGAGTTCAAGCGCATGAGTGAAGAACCGAAGCTGGAGGAGCTCGACCGGCTCATCTCGATGGGCAAGCAGAAGGGCTTCCTCACCTACGACGAGGTGAACGACGCCCTCCCGTCGGACATCGTGTCGCTCGACCAGCTCGACGACATCATGATGATGTTCGGCGCCATGGACATCGAGGTGGTGGACTCCGCCAAGGCCGGCCGCCTGCCGTCCGAGGTCGGTCGCGAGCGCCAGCAGGCCGCCGCCGATGATGACGACGACGGACCCGCCGAGCCGATCGACCTCACCCCCGGCCCCGTAGGCCGGACCGAGGATCCCGTCCGGCTCTACCTGCGCGAGATGGGACGCGTGGCTCTGCTCACCCGCGAAGGCGAGATCGCGCTCGCCAAGCGCATCGAGGAGGGCAAGAACCAGGTCACCGTGGCCATTCTCAGCACCAACCTCGCCCTCGAGCGTTTCCGCGAGCTGCGGGAGCTGCTCCGCGGCGGCGATATCTCCATCAAGGAGGTCGTCGACATCAACGAAGAGGAATTCACCGAGGAGAAGGAAGCGGACCTGACGCGCACCGTCGTCAACGCCTTCGGCGGCGTGGACCGCCTGCTACGCGAGCGCGACGACCTCGTGGAAAAGGCGCGCAAGCTCAAGGCCAAGAGCGGCGGTGGGAAGACGGCGCGGCACAAGACGAAGGGCAAGGTCAAAGAGCCCGCGTGGAAGAAGCTCGAGACGCAGGTGATGGACCGCAACCGCAAGGTGCTCGAGAAGCTGCGCGCGCTGAACATCGGCAATCAGATCATCGACCGTGAGGACAGTGATCCCGCGCGACGCGGGCTCGTGCAGCGTCTGCGCGACCTGCTCGATGACATCGAGCGCGCGGAGCGCGTCATCCACCTCTGGACGAACGGCCGCCGGCCGTCGCCGGAGGAGGTGCAGAATCTCATCTACGTCTCGTTCCGCGACCCGGCGGCTGCGCCGCCGGTCAACGGCACGTCCGACCTGCATCTGAAGGCAGCCAAGAAGTTCCAGAGCCCCAAGCAGCAGCAGATCTGGGTGGCCCAGCAGGAGATCAAGGCGGCCGAGGCCCGCGCCAATACCAAGGCCGACGAGATCAAGCGCGTGATGACGGTCATCAAGCAGGGGCAGCACAAGGCCGCCATCGCGAAGAAGGAGATGGTCGAGGCGAACTTGCGCCTGGTCATCTCGATCGCCAAGAAGTACACCAACCGCGGTCTGCAGTTCCTGGATCTGATCCAGGAGGGCAACATCGGCCTGATGAAGGCCGTCGACAAGTTCGAGTACCGGCGCGGCTACAAGTTCTCGACCTATGCGACGTGGTGGATCCGTCAGGCCATCACGCGCGCCATCGCGGACCAGGCGCGCACGATCCGCATTCCGGTGCACATGATCGAGACGATCAACAAGCTGATCCGCACGTCGCGGCAGCTGGTGCAGGAGCTCGGACGCGAGCCCACCCCGGAAGAGATCGCCACCAAGATGGAGGTCCCGGTCGACAAGGTGCGCAAGGTGCTGAAGATCGCCCAGGAACCGATCTCGCTGGAGACGCCGATCGGCGAGGAGGAAGACAGCCACCTCGGCGATTTCATCGAGGACAAGCAGGTCGTCTCGCCCGTCGATTCGATCATCGGCCTCTCGCTGCGCGAGCAAACCAACAAGGTGCTGAACACGCTGACGCCGCGCGAGGAGAAGGTGCTCCGGCTGCGATTCGGGCTCTCGGACGGGTGCGAGCACACGCTGGAGGAGGTCGGACAGGACTTCGCGGTCACCCGTGAGCGCATCCGCCAGATCGAGGCCAAGGCGCTGCGCAAGCTGCGCCACCCGTCGCGGTCGAAGAAACTCCGGAGCTTCCTCGAAGGATGAACGCGTTCGCCTCGCGGGCCCATAGCTCAACGGCAGAGCGCCCGGCTCATAACCGGTCAGGTCTTGGTTCGAATCCAGGTGGGCCCACCGGCTCCGCTCAGCAGTCAACCGTGGTACTCATGGAGACATCGTGGACGCACAGCTCCAGACGCTCATAGATCTTCAGGGCTTCGACGCCCGCATCCACGGGCTCGACGCCGAGGCGGCGCGCCTGCCGCGACAGATCGAAACGCTCCAGACGACGCTCGCCGAGGCGAAGAAAACCGCCGAGACCATCAAGGCCAAGGTCGACACGACCCGCAAGGATCTGCGCACCAAGGAAAAGGATCTCGAGGTCGCCAACGTCAAGCGGCAGAAGCTAGAAGCCAAGCTCTACGAGGTGAAGACGAACAAGGAATACTCCGCGGTCCTGCTCGAGATCGAGGAAGCCAAGCAGGAGAAGGCCAGGACCGAAGAGGAGATCCTCGGCCTCATGGAGATGCAAGAGCGCCTCACCGTCGACATCAAGGAGGCGGAGCAGCGCTTCAAGACGCGCGAGGAGCAGGCGCGGCAAGACGAGGCGGTGATCCGCAAGAAGCTGGCCGCCGTCGAGCAGGAGCTCGCCGCGCTGCGTGTGCAGCGCGCCACGCGCGCCAAGGAATTGTCCCCCAGCCTGCTCGCCAGCTACGACCGCATCCTCAAGGCACGCGGTGGCGTCGCCGTGGCTGCCGTCACGCCGGCGGCGGTCTGCGGCGGGTGCCGCGTGAGCATCCGGCCCCAGGCGATGCAGGAGCTGCGCGCGGCGACCGGGCTCATGGTGTGCGAGAGCTGCGGGCGGTATCTCTACTGGCAGGAGTAACCGTCTATACCGACGGCGCCTGCTCCGGCAATCCGGGGCCGGGCGGCTGGGCGGCGCTCATCCTGGACGACGGCGTCGAGCGGATCGTCACCGGCGCCGAGGCGCACACCACCAATCAGCGAATGGAGCTCCTGGCGGCGATCGAGGGCCTTGGCGCCGTCGGGGGACGTCGCACCGTGCATCTGTTCACCGACTCGTCGTACGTGATGAATTGCTTTCGGGATCGCTGGTGGGCGCGCTGGGAAGCCAACGGATGGTTGAGCGCCGCTCGCCAGTCGGTCGCCAATCGCGATCTCTGGGAGCGGCTCATCGCGCAGACCCGGCGACACGACGTCGTCTGGCACAAGGTGAAAGGGCACAGCGGCGACGCTATGAACGATCGCGTCGACGCGCTCGCACGCGGTGCGATCGCCACGCCGGTCACTCGCTGATCGGCGCGTCGACAGTCCTGGTCAGTGCCTTGCCGTTCTGCCTCACCACGCCGACACGTCGCGAGAATTCACAGCCGCGATAACAACCGTTTAGCAGTCACCGTCTCTGGCCCGATCCTTGCCAAGTGTCGGGACGTGGCCGAAAACGACACGATCACAGCCGCTCCGCTGGCGCCTCCATCATGGCTCTCGGGCGTGATGCGGCAGCCGCTCTCCACCGTGCAGACCGTCGTCGGCATCCTGGCCGGTCTGCTGACGATCGGCGGCGGCTTCCTCTCGTTCAGCGGCCTCGCGGGCGCCACGGCGCCTCAGCAGGGCGAGATCTCCGCCATCGTGCAGGACGTTCGCTCCAACAGGCCGATCGCGCAAGCGACGGTGGAAATCTTCACGGCGCAGGACGCCATCGTGACGACGCTGAACCTCGAGGATGGCCGGCTCTCGCGACGTCTGAAGGAAGGACGCTACCGGCTGCGCGTGACGCACCCCGGCTTTCTGACTGAGGTCCGCCACATCGAGGTGCACGCGGGTCAGCGCTCGGATCTTCGAATCTCGATGGGCCCGCGTCCTCCGGCACCGCCGGCGCGGGTTGCCAAGGCAGTCGTCGTCGTCGAAGAACCCGGTCCCGTCAAGAAGTTCTTCATCGAAATGTTCGGCCAGTAAAATGTTCGGCCAGTAACCGCCGCTCGCTGCTGCCTCGTACCGCTCGCAGTCACCCGTAGAATGATCGCGTGCTCCACCTGTTGAACGGCGACGCCACCGCCGCCGTGTTTCCCGACGCGCTCCCGGGCGAGCGCGCGGTCTGGCGCGACATCTTGATGGAGGGTCCGGCCGACGCGGATCCAGACACCCGAGCCGCGTGGCTGGCGCCGCGGCTCGGTGTGACGCCCGACGCCTACGCGCAGTGTTCACGCGAGGGCGTCGCGATGCTGGCACGCGCCGAGACGCACGACGAGGTCGTGCTGTGGTTCGAGCGCGATCTGTTCTGCGCGACCAATCTCTGGTTCGTCCTCTCGCGTCTGGATGCCACGCGCGTCTCGCTCGTCTTTCCCGCCCTGAAGGCCGAGTTCCGCGGTCTCGGCGCGCTGGAGCCCGGCAGCCTTCTCGAATTGTTCGAGCGCCGAGAGCGCCTCGGCCTCGACGCGATCGCCGATGCGCGCGCGCTGTGGCGCGCGTACGCGGCGCCCGATCCGACCGGCCTCGCACGACGTGAGCCGATGCTGCCGTTCGCACGCGCGGCCATCCGCCTGCACTGCGGCCGCTTTCCCTCCACCGACCATGGCCTCGATGAGCTCGAGCACGAGACGCTGGCCACGCTCGACGGCCCGATGGAATTCGGCGCGCTGTTCCGCCGGGTGACCGGTGTGGGCCCGCTGAACGAGCTCGGCCTCGGCGACGTGCAGTTCGCGGTGATGCTGAGCGATCTCGCAGCCGGCGCCACACCGCTCGTGGCGATCGCCGATCGCGAGCAGTCGTTTTCGCGCTGGCGGATCTCACGAACGCCCGACGCTCCGGACGTGCTCGCGGCGCGTCGCGATCGGCTCGCCCTGGGGCCGGTCGATCGCTGGCTGGGCGGCGTGCACCTGCGGCCCGGCGCACCGCTGTGGCGATGGGACCGTCGCAATCTCCAGCTCGTGGCGGCCTGAGCCGCTCGTGGCCGCCTGAGCCGCGGCAGGCGCAGCCCATACCGGGGGCTATACTTAAGGGTGCGCCAGAGAAGATCGGACGGTCGCCGGCCGTGGTAACACGGCGGGAGGAAAGTCCGGGCTCCGCAGGGCAGGGTGCTGGCTAACGGCCAGGGGGGGCGACCCCACGGAAAGTGCCACAGAAACATACCGCCGCCGTAAGGCTGGTAAGGGTGAAACGGTGAGGTAAGAGCTCACCAGCGGCGCGGGTGACCGCGTCGGCTAGGCAAACCCCACCCGGAGCAAGGCCAAATAGGAGAGCGATCGGACGGCCCGTCCGTGCTCTCGGGTAAGGCCGCTCGAGACGCCGGGTAACCGGCGTCCTAGAGAAATGACCGTCACCCTGGGTCATATGCTCGGGGAACAGGACCCGGCTTACAGATCTTCTCTGGCGCGCTTCTTCTTTCCGCGATCACGAAGACCTCGCGCCACTCACTAACGCGGCGGCGACTCTCTGGATGGCGCCGTCTGGGCGGGAGATCTCGGCGTCGGCGGCGGTGATACTGCGGGCTGCTTCAGCGCGATATAGGTCAGGACTTTTCTCCCGTTCTCCTCCCGATAGCTGGCAACGACCGTGAAGCCCTCGAGAACGCCAGGCCGGATCGCGGCCCCCTGCGGCGTCATGAGTGTGGTGCCGTCGGTCAGCGTGATCTCCGTTCCGGAGGGATCGACCTTCTGAACCTGACCCTCGACGCTCTTCTCCGCTTCGAGCGTCTGTCTTGTCGGTGGCGGAGCCTCCGGTCTCTGCGCGAAGGCCTCGGCGACAAAGAAGTTCGCCGAGACGGCGACTGCGATCGCGACGAGCATCTTGTTGAATGCCATCGTTCAGCTCCCTTCGGGTGATGATCGGCCTCGTGGGGGCCAGGTAAGGGCACGCAAGGATGCTGCCAACAGGCGTACGCCGCCGCCATACCGAATCGGCGGATGACTCGCTTCGTCTCGAGCCGAAGTGAGTATCATGACCCCGTGACTTCGCTCCCTTCCGCCGGCTCACCGCTGCGCCGGCGCGGCGTGCTGATGGCGACGCTCTTCGCCGCGCAGGTGTCGGGCAGCACGGGCTTCTCGATGGGCATGGCCGTCGGCGCGATCATGGCGGCGGCGATCACCGGCACCAGCACGTGGTCAGGCTTGCCGGTCGCCGTCGGCTCGCTCGGAACCGCGCTCGCCGCGTGGCCGCTGTCCCGGCTGATGGTGCGCTTCGGACGCCGGCCCGGGCTCGCGACCGGCTACGCCGTGGCCGTCGCGGGGGCCATGCTCGGAATCGTCGGCGTCGTGCAGCAAAGCTTCGCGCTGTTCCTGGTCGGGATGGCGCTCTTCGGCACCGCGAACACGTCCAACCTTCTCGCGCGCTATGCGGCGGCGGACATCACGCCGGGCGCGCAGCGGGGCCGCGCGATGGGGATGATCGTCTGGGGCTCGGCCGCCGGCTCGATCGTGGGTCCGATGCTGATGACTCCGGCCATTCGCGTCGGCGCCGCGCTCGGTCTGTCGTCGGTGGCCAGCGCCTTTCTGATCTCCGTGACGGGCTATGCGCTGGCCGCCCTGCTCGTGCAGGCGCTGCTGCGTCCCGATCCGCTGGCGATTGCGCGACGGCTCGAGCCGACGATCCAGCACCGCACCGACAAACGGAGCCGCGCGACGGGCGTGATCCTGCGCGAGCCGCGCGTCTTCGTCGCGTACGGCACGCTCATGGTGAGCCAGCTGGTGATGATCGGCACGACGTCGACCTCGCCGCTCTATCTGCACGATCACGGTCACGCCGTCGGCACGATCGGGCTCGCGGTGTCGCTCCACCTCGGGGGGATGTACGTTGCCTCGCCGCTGTCGGGATGGCTGTGCGATCGCTTCGGTCGGCTGCCGATGATCGGCGCCGGCGGCGTCGTGCTGCTGGCCGCGCTCGCCCTCGCCGGTCTGGCGCCGGGACGTGCGAGCAGTGCGGTGATCGCGGGACTCTTTCTGAACGGCGTGGGCTGGAACCTTGCGTTCGTGTCCGCGAGCGCCCTGCTCACCGACGCGCTGTCGCCTCAAGAGCGCGCGTCGATCCAGGGCCTGGCCGACCTGGTCATGGGCCTCATGGGCGCGGTGGGCAGCGCGCTGGGCGGCGTCGTGCTCGGCGCGTGGGGCTTCGGCATGCTCAACGCGCTCGGCGCCGCGCTCCTCGTCGTGCCTCTCGCTGCGAGCTGGCTTCAGCGCGAGGCGCTCGCCGCGCGCGCGGCGGAACCGAATCCCTGGGCGTCCTGACCGCCGCGGCGCCCGCGGCGTCGCACCGCATCGGCCTCCTTCTCCTCGTCACCGTCGTCTTCGCCTGGGGCCTCACCTGGCCCGTCAACAAAGTGATTCTCGCCACAGTGCCGCCGCTGTGGGCCGTCGCCATCCGCACGGCCATCGGCGCCGTCGCGCTCGTCATCCTTGCTCTCGCCACGCAGCGCCTTGCGTGGCCGCCGCGCGCCGACCTGCCGGTGCTGGTCAGCATCACGGTGCTGCACATGGTCGGCTTCACGTCGCTGTCCAGCATCGGCCTCGGGCTGGTGCCGGCGGGCCGCTCTGCCGTGCTCGCCTACACGACACCGCTGTGGGTGGTTCCGGGAGCCGGTCTCTTCCTCGGCGAGCGCCTCACGCGGCGGCGGCTTCTCGGCGTCGCCATCGGCCTCACCGGCCTCGTCGTCCTGTTCAATCCCGCGGCCCTTGACTGGCGGCAGCCGGCGATCGTGCTCGGCAACGCGGCGATCCTCGCCGCGGCGGTGCTCTGGGCCGGCAGCATCCTGCACATCCGCGGACACCGCTGGCAATCGACGCCGTTCGATCTGCTGCCATGGGCGATGCTGCTGGCGACGCTGATGCTGCTGCCGCTTGCCTGGATCGTTTCCGGTCCGCCCGCGTTCGAGTGGACGCCGCGGCTTACGGCGCTGTTCATCTACGCGGGACTGCCGGGATCTGCGCTGGCCTACTGGGCGAGCGCGATGGCCGGTCGTCGACTGTCCGCGGTGACCACGTCGCTCGGGCTGCTCGCGACGCCGGTGGTCAGCGTCGTGCTGGCGACGCTCTGGCTCGGGGAGCGGCCCGGCGCGTCGCTGCTGGTGGCGATACTCCTCATCCTCGGCGGCGTCACGCTGGGGACGTTCGCCGAGCAGCGCTCAGGCGCGGCCGTGCAGTAGCGCGAACAGCCGGGCCGGCGTGATCGGCAGCTCGCGCACGACGACGCCACGGTCGGCCAGCGCGTCTTCCACGGCGTTGGCGACGGCGCTCGCTCCCGCGATACAACCGCTCTCGCCCACGCCCTTGACGCCGAGCGGATTGATGACCGACGGATGCTCGTCGAGCAGCACGTCGAGCCACGGCAAGTCGTCGGCCTTGGGCAGCGCGTAATCCATCAGGCTGCCGCTCAGCAGCTGTCCCTGCGCGTCGTAGACGACTTCTTCCATAAGCGCCGCGCCGATCGCCTGTGCCGCGCCGCCCTGCAGCTGGCCTTCGACGATGGCGGGGTTGATCGCGCGACCGGGATCGTGCAGGACGACGTGGCGGAGCAGACGCACGGCGCACGTCTCGACGTCCACCTCCACCGCGCAGACCTGTCCACCGAACGCCCAGGTCACGGTATCGGGATAGAACCAGGTGCACGCGTTGAGCCCGGGCTCGCCGCTCCGGGTGGCGAGCGTCTTGGATCGCACCGCAGCCTGGGCCAGCCGGCCCAGCGGCAGCGTGCGGTCCGGCACACCCGCGACGAACGCGCGGCTGCCCTCGAACCGGACGTCCGACGGCGCACACTCGAAGATCTCGGCGGCCACGAGCGCCGCGCGCTCGCGCACCTGCGCGGCGGTCCGCGCGACCGCGGGTCCGGCGTTGGCCATCACGCGGCTGCCGCCGGTGCCCATGCCGTACGGCAGCAGCGCCGTGTCGCCGCCCTGCACGATGACGTCGTCGAGATTGGCGCCGAGCTCGCCCGCGGCGATCTGCGCGAGCGTCGTCGAATGCGCCTGCCCCTGCGCCGCGACGCCGATCAGCACGTAGACCTTTCCCCGTGGGTCCACGCGCACCGTCGCGCCCTCGAACGGACCGAGGCCGGTGCCTTGCGCATAGCACGCGATGCCGATCCCGATCGGACGCGCCGAGCCCTTCGTCGCCATCTGGCGCTTGCGCCATTCGTCGTAGCCGAAGGCGCCGAGCAGCCGCTCGAAGGCGGCCGGATAATCGCCAGGATCGTACGTCACCGCGACGCCGTCCTTGTACGTCAGACCCGGTCGATACGGCATGTCGGCGGCACGAATCAGGTTGCGGCGCCGCACGTCGGCCGGATCCATGCCGAGGCGCCGCGCGCCGAGATCTACGAGGCGCTCCATGACGAAATTGGCCTCGGGGCGGCCGGCGGCGCGATACGCCGCGTTGAACATCGTGGTGGTCACGATGCTGTCGCCGTGGCCGCGGTAATGACGAACGCGATAGGGCCCGGGCAAGTGGTTCACCGTGTTGGCGGTGAGTCCGTTGCCCATCACCGGATAGGCGCCGACGTCGGCCAGGAAGCTGTCCTCGAGGGCCGCGATGGTCCCGTCCTCCGTGAAGGCGATCGCGGCCTCGTGCTGCTGCTCGCGATCGTGCCCCACGGCCTGCACGTGCTCGCGGCGCGTCTCCACCCATTTCACGGGACGACCGAGGCGAAACGCGGCGAGGGCGACCAGCACCTCGTCGGCATAGACCTGCCCCTTGGGCCCGAACGCGCCGCCGACGTCGGGCACGATCACGCGGACCCGCTCGGCGGGCAGGTCCAGCACGCGCGCGATCACATCGCGCTGACTGTACGGGTTCTGGATCGACGCCCACAGCGTCAGCACGCCGGCCTCGGCATCGTACTGTGCCATCGCGCCGCGGCACTCGATCGGCATCGCGGCGAGACGCTGATGACGGAAGCGCTCGCGCACCACGGCGAGGCCCGGTCGCGCGAGATCCACCTCGCCCATCGCGCCGCGCGCCTGCACGCCGACGTTGTCGGGCCAGTCGGTGTGCACGCGCGTCGCGGAGCGCCACGCGGCGTCCGCGCCCACCAGCGGCGGCAGCGGCGCGTACTCCACGCGCACGGCGGCGAGCGCGTCGGCGACGAGCGCCGGGCTCTCCGCGAGGACCGCGCCGACGGGCTCGCCGACGTAGCGCGCGCGCTCACCCGCGAGCAGCGGCACGACGAAGCCGCGGTCCTTGCCTCCTCCGCTGGCGATTCCGAGCGCCGGGACATCCGCCGCGCTCCATACAGCCAGCACGCCGGGAATGGCCAGCGCGGCTTTCGCGTCGACGCCCGCGATGCGCGCATGGGCGTGCGCGCTGCGCACGACGCCGAGGTGGACGAGCCCCGGCCGCGTGAGATCGTCGACGTAGCGGCCGTGGCCGCCGAGGTAGCGGATCGCGTCCTTGCTCTTCGGCGACTGGCCGATCATGAAGGCCTCCGGCGCGCGGGATCGTTCGACGGCAGCACGTCGTTGAAGACCGGCCGCGTCTTCCACTCCGGCACGGGCGGCGTGCAGCCGCGCGCCGGCGCGTATGGCGAGGGCGTCTGCAGCGTCATCGTCGGAATGTAGCGCGGGCAATTCGGGAAGATGCGCTCGGCGCGCACGCGCACGATGAGCTGGGCGCCCGGGAGCTCGGCGAGCAGCGGATCGTCCTCGTGCAGCGTGGCGGTGCCGTTGACGCGCACGCGCCGCGGCCGCTCGAAGTCCACGAACAGCATCCCCACCGCGGGATTGACCAGAATGTTGCCGAGGCTGCGGAACATTCCGTTGCCGTCGTAGCTCCCAAATGCGAGCGTCTGCGGATCGACGACGCGTACGAAGCCGGGGCGCCCGCCCTTGAACGAGCAATCGGGCCGACCCTGCGCGTCGGCGGTGGCCAGGAAGAACATCGTGCTGCCCTCGATGAACGCCCGGTCGTCCTCGTTGAACGCCGTGTGCACGGTGACCTCGACGAGCCGGTCGGCGAGCCGGCGTGTGTCGAACCTGTCTTGGAGGCGTCGCGCGCCCTCGTGGTACATCGCCGCGTCCATGGGGTTCCCCCTCCTGTGCCCGCCATGGTAACGTGAGCGCCCACTCTCGACCCGGAGGACCCGATGAGCTCGACCGAGCTCGGCTTCACCCCCGCGACCGAACTGGCCCGGCAGATCAGAACGAAGGCGCTCTCGCCGGTCGAGCTCACGCGCGCGGTCCTCGAGCGCATCGAGCGCGTGAACCCGACGATCAACGCGTTCTGTACGCTGACGGCCGACACCGCGCTCGCGCAGGCGCGCGAGGCGGAGCGCGCTGTCACCTCGGGGGCGCCGCTCGGGCCACTGCACGGCATCCCCTACTCGATCAAGGATCTGAACTTCACCAAGGGCGTGCGCACGATGGGCGGCTCGTTCATCTTCGAGCACCGCGTGCCCGATGCCGACGCCGCCTTCATCCCGCGGCTGCAGAAAGCCGGCGGAATTTTCCTGGGCAAGACGACGAGCCCGGAGTTCGGCTGGAAGGCGCTGGGCGACAGTCCGCTCACGGGCATCACACGCAACCCGTGGAACACCGCGATGACGACGGGCGGCTCGAGCGCGGGCGCGGCCGCCGCGGTGGCCGCCGGGCTCGGGCCGCTGCACCAGGGCTCGGATGGCGCAGGCTCCATTCGGATCCCGTCGGCGTTCTGCGGCATCTACGGGCTCAAGCCGTCGTACGGTCGCGTGCCGATGTGGCCGGTCTCCAACAACGATTACTCGTCGCACAACGGTCCGATGACCCGCACCGTCGCCGACGCCGCGCTGATGCTCTCCGTGATGGCGGGGCCCGACGACCGCGACCGCACCTCGCTGGAGGCGCCGCCCGACGATTACGTCGGCAAGCTGAAGCGCGATCTCAAAGGCCTGCGCGTCGCATACAGCCCGGACCTCGGCGCCGGCCTGCGCGTGGATCCCGAGATCGCCACGGCCGTACGCGCCGCAGTCCATGCCTTCGAGGACCTGGGGTGCATCGTGGAGGAGGTGAAGCCGCAGTTCTCCGACACGCACGATCTCATCCGCCTGATGTGGAGCGCGCACGAGGCGGGAATCTATGGGCCGTTCGTCCCGCAGTGGCGCGCACGGATGGATCCGGGGCTCGTCGCGTGCATCGAGGCGGGCCACGCCGTGAGCCTGGTGGACTACATTCAGGCGCGCGATCGCAAGATGGCGTTCTGGGACACGGTGCGGCCGCTGTTCGAGACGTACGCGCTCCTGCTCACGCCGAGCGTGTCGGTGGCGGCCTTCGAGGTCGGCCGGCTGAATCCCGCGCACTTCCCGCAGCACGCGTGGGACTGGTTTCCGTGGGCGGGGTTCTCCTATCCCTTCAACTTCACGGGGCAGCCGGCGGCCACCGTTCCCGCCGGCTTCACCTCCAGCGGCATGCCGATCGGGCTGCAGATCGTGGGACGCCGCTTCGACGACCTGACCGTGCTGCAGGCGTCGGCCGCCTTCGAGACGGCGCGGCCGTGGGCCGCGCATCGCCCGCCGAACCTTCCGTGACGGCCGCGGCGCCGCCCGGGCTGCTCGCCGATGCCGCCGCCGACGGCGGTCTCGACGCGCGGCGTGCGGCGCCGTCACGTGCGCGGTGGGGCCGCTCGATGCGGCGGGCCACTCGCAACGGCCTCGTGGTGCTGGGATTGCTCGGCGCGCTGCTCGTCGTCGCCATGGCGCTCTTCGCCGACCGACTGGCTCCGCATCCGCCGGACGAGCAAAACTTCGACCTCATCGAATCACGGCCGAGCGCGGCCGCCGTCTTCGGCACCGATCGCTTCGGCCGCGACGTGCTCAGCCGCGTGATCTACGGCGCCCGGATCTCGCTCTACGTGGCCGTCACGTCGATCGTGGCGTCGATGGCGGTCGGCGGCGCGCTCGGGCTCGCTGCCGGGTACGTCGGCGGCGCCACGGACAACACCATCAACCGCATCCTCGACGTCTTCTTCAGCATCCCGGGGCTGCTCCTCGCGGTCGGCATCGCCGCCATGCGCGGCCCCGGCATCAACAGCGCGGTGCTGGCCATCGCGATCGTATACACGCCGATCTTCGCGCGCGTCATGCGCGGGCCGGTGCTGGCCGAGCGCGCCAAGGACTACGTGGAGGCCGTCCGCGCGCTCGGCGCCACGCGCGTGGCCGTCGCGCTCAAGCACATCTTGCCCAACGTGATCTCGCCGTTCGTCGTGCAGGGCACCGTCGCGCTCTCGCAGGCGATCCTCATCGAAGCCTCGCTGTCCTATCTCGGGCTCTCGGCGCAGCCGCCGACGCCGTCGTGGGGCAACATGCTCAACGAGGGCCGCACGTACCTCGAGACCGCACCGTGGATCTCCGTGTTTCCCGGCCTCGCGATCATGGTGACCGTGCTCGCCTTCAATCTGATCGGCGACGGCCTGCGCGACGTCCTCGACCCCAGCCAGTGACAAGGAGACCGCCATGTCCCGGGAGCTGAACCGCCGCGAGTTCCTCACCACCACCGGCCTCGCCCTCGGCGCGCTCGGCGTCGCCGGCCGCGCCGCGCACGCGCAGACGCCGGCCAAGGCCGGCGGCACGCTGATCACCGCCCAGACGAGCGAAGCGACGGGCCTCGATCCGCAGCTCGTGCCCGCGCTGTCGCGCAGCCGCCGCTCGCCGCTGACGTACAACCAGCTCGTGCGCTTCGATCCGGACATGACGCCGCAGCCGGAGCTGGCCGAGTCGTGGCAGATCAGCCCCGACGGCCTCACGTGGACGTTCAAGCTGCGTCAGGGCGTGAAGTTCCACGATGGCCAGGAGTTCACCTCGGCCGACGTGAAGTTCACCTTCGATCGCCTGCTCGAGAAGTCCCAGTCCGGCAAGTCCGACTTCAACGCGGTCGACAAGGTGGAGCCGGTCGGCAAGTACGCGGTGAAGTTCGTCACCAAGGAGCCGTTCGCGGCGCTGGTGGCGGCGCTCGGCGGCTTCTGGGGCTTCATCGTGAGCGAGGCGGGCGTCAAGAAGTACGGGGACCTCAACAAGAACGCCCTCGGCACCGGCCCGTTCATCCTGGAGGACTGGAAGGTCGAGCAGCAGATGGTCTTCAAGCGCAACCCGAATTACTTCAAGAAGGGACTGCCGCACGTCGACGAGCTGATCGTTCGCGTCATTCCCGACGAGGCCAACATCGTCGCCGCGCTGCGCACCGGGCAGATCCACCACGCGTTCATCGAGGACAACAAGAACTTCAACCTGCTCAAGGAGGAGAAGGCGCTCACCGGCTATCGCTCGTCGCGCCTGGGCTACGACTACCTGAACATCACCGCGACTCGCGGCCCGCTCAAGGACGTGCGCGTCCGGCAGGCGATCTCGTGGGCGGTGGACCGCTCCCAGGTCATGCGCGTCGCGACCGCCGGCTTCGGCCGTCTCACCGCGCCGTGCACGGCGCCGATGAAGCAGTGGCAGCTGCCCGAAGAGCAGTGGATGAAGTACTACAAGCCCGACGTGGAGAAGGCGAAGAAGCTCATGGCCGAGGCCGGCGTCGGCTCGAGCTTCAGCGTCAAGTGCATGGTCATCCCGACCTTTCCGACCATGGTCTCGGGCGCGCCGGTCATCGCGGCCCAGCTCAAGCGTATCGGCATCAACATGGAGATCGAGAACGTGGAGTACGCCGTGTGGATCAAGCGCTGGCAGGCGCACGACTTCGACATGACGATGAACACCACGCCCGGCTACGCCGACCCGGACGTCGCGTTCTTCCGCGCACTGCACTCCACGAAGGGGCAGAACTGGAATTCGTGGAGCGTGCCCGCGGTGGATGGGCTGCTCGAGGAAGGGCGCAAGACGATGGACGCCAAGAAGCGAAAAGAGATTTACGACCGCGTGCAGATCGCGATCCTCGAGAACGTGCCCCATCTCTGGCTCTACTCCGCCGACCTCATCGACTTCACCCAGACCAGCGTCAAGGGGTTCCGCCAGCACCCGACGGCGCTGCTCTACGGCCTGGAAGGAGCGTCGATCGAGAAGGCGTAGTCGGCGCGGGCGGTGGGACGTTACCTCGTCGTTCGCCTGTACTCGATGGCCCTGACGCTGCTGGGCCTCTCGGTGCTGGTCTTCCTGATGCTGCGCCTGGTGCCCGGCACCGTGGTCGAGCAGCTGATCGGCGCCGATGCCGTGGTGAGCCCCGCGATGGTGGCCGAGCTCAAGCGCTTCTTCGGCCTGGATCAGCCGTGGTGGCGCCAGTACGCGAGCTGGATCGGCGGCCTCGCGCAGGGCGATCTGGGCACCTCGTGGCGGACGGGCAAGCCCGTCATCGCGCTGATCCTGGAACGGCTGCCCGTGACGATCGAGCTCACGGCGTTCGCCGTCGGCTTCGCGCTGCTCCTCGGTATCCCGGCCGGGATCGTGTCGGCGACGCGGCGCGATCAGACGGTCGACAACGTCACCCGCGTGGGCACGCTGCTCGGCCTCTCGGTACCCGTGTTCTGGCAGGGCACCATGCTCATCCTCTTTCTGTCGATTTATCTGCGCTGGATGCCGCCGGTCGTCTGGGTCGATTTCTTCACCGATCCTCGGCGCAATCTCACCATCATGCTGCTGCCCGCGCTGTGTCTCGGCACCGCCAGCGCCGCCAACGTCGCGCGCACCACGCGCGCGTGCATGCTCGACGTGCTGGGCTCCGAGTACATCCGCACCGCGGCCGCGAAGGGGCTGCGGCCGCGGCTCGTCGTCCTCAAGCACGCGTTGCGCAACGCCCTGATCCCGATCGTCACCGTGGTCGGACTGCAGATCGGCATCCTGCTCGGCGGCACCGTGGTGGTCGAGGAGGTCTTCACGCTGCCCGGCGTCGGCCGGCTGGTGCTGTGGTCGATCTACCAGCGCGACTATCCGCTCACGCAGAGCACCATCCTGTTCGTGGCCGTGATGTTCATGACCGTCAACCTCGCCGTCGATCTGCTCTACGCGTACCTCGATCCGCGCATTCGGTATTAAGGGAGGCGTCATGAGAGCCTCGGTCCTGTTCGCGCCGCGAACGCCGCTGAAGCTGGAGGACATCGAGCTCGAGCCCCCGCGAGCAGGCGAGGTACGCGTCCGCATGGTCGCCAGCGGTGTCTGCCACTCCTGCCTGCACGCCGCCGATGGATCGTGGCAGAACGTCCCGATGCCGATCGTGTTGGGTGACGAGGGCGCCGGTGTCGTCGAGGCCGTCGGGCCGGGTGTGACCACGCTCGAGGCCGGCGATCACGTGATCCTGTCGTGGGCGCCCACCTGCGGCCGCTGTCATTACTGTGTGATCGGCCGTCCCAATCTGTGTGAGCAGCGCCGCCCCGGTCAAGGCGTGCTGCCCGAGGGCACCACCCGCATGTCGCTCGGCGGCCGTCCCGTCTATCAGTACGGCCACGTCGCGACCTACGCATCGACCACCGTCGTCGCCGAGTCCTCCGCGATCCGGATCGATCCCGCCATGCCGCTCGATCGCGCGGCGCTCATCGGCTGCTCGGTGATGACCGGCGTCGGCGCCGTCATCAACACCGCGGCGGTGCCGCCGGGCGCGAGCATGGCGGTCTTCGGCGTCGGTGGCGTCGGCCTCAACGTCGTGCAGGGCGGCGCGATGATCGCGGCGCAACCGATCATCGCCGTCGATATCGTCCCGGCCAGGCTGGAGCACGCGCGCGCGCTCGGAGCGACCCACACGATCGAGGCGTCCAAGACGGACCCGGTCGCGGAGATCCGTCGCATCACCCGGCGCGGCGCGGATTTCACGTTCGTCGCCGTCGGCGACACGCGTGCGGTCGGCCAGGCTGCTGACGCGCTGGCGCCGGGCGGCACGTGCGTCGTCATCGGCGTGCCGGCCACCGGGGCCACGGTGCCGCTCGACGTGCGGCCGCTCGTCACCGGCGAGCGCGTCATCCGCGGCTCCAGCTACGGCAGCGCGCGCACGCGCGAAGACCTGCCGCGGCTGGTCGACCTCCACCGCAGCGGCAAACTGAAGATCGACGAGCTGATCACCCGTCGTTATGAGCTCGACGAGGCCAACGAGGCGTTCCGCGCGCTGGCGGCCGGCGAGCTCTCGCGCGGGCTGATCGTGTTCTGATGCGCGAGGTCGTGTTCGCTCTGGAGTTCCGAGGCCGCGCCCGTGTCGACCCGGACGGAACGCGACGAGCACGCACAGAGGCGCCGAGCCAGGCGTGG